>SDBT01002882.1_pt1 | contig 30002 bp, 28 predicted proteins | sample 2277101 | NCBI WGS metagenome assembly SDBT01 (sample SAMN10404973, study PRJNA504765) | marine sediment metagenome | isolation source: marine sediment core GS10_PC15, 103 cmbsf | place: Arctic Ocean: Southern Knipovich Ridge | collected 2010
CTCAATGTCTTGCTTTTCTTCTATATCGATATTAACTCTCGCAAATAAGGAAAAGTCTTTTAAAGATCTAAAACAAAAACCATGAATTGTAAAAATAGGTGCTTGATCAAAATATAAAAGAGCATCCTTTAATTTTGAAATAGCTCCTTGCTTTTTATCACCCTTTAAAAATGGATGTAAATAATCATAAATAATGTCATGTTCTTTTGAATAAGTTAAGATTTTTATAATTTCATCGATTTTATTTTTTATCCTAAATTTTAACTCTGCTGTAGCTTTTTTAGTAAAAGTCACAACTAATATATTTTCAATATTTATTGTTTTATTTTCTAAAAGCAATCTTATTACAATATGTTCAATTGTAAATGTCTTACCACATCCAGCAGAAGCTTGAATAAATTTTGCACCTAAAATTTCTTGTTTACTATTTAATACTTCAAAAATTTTCATTTTATTTTTAAAATCTCATTAAAAGTTTCTTTTATTAATTTTACACGTCCATTAAAAAAATAGTAAATATCCTCTTTTTTTAAATTTTCTAAAGCCCAATTTTGATAACTATCTTCAAAAAAAACTTTTTTATTTTTTTTGTTAAAAAATATTTTTTCAAAATCCTCATAGTTTTTTGTTAATATTGTAGATACAAAATCTTTTGTAAATAATGATGGAGAATTTTTTAACTCATTAAAATATAAAATAAATTTTTTCAAACTTTTTTTAGGATCTTCAAACTTAAACTCTTTAATTTTGTTTGTTTTGGTGAATATTATTTTATTTTCGAAATTTTCCAAAAGAGATAAAATTAATAATTTTGGAAAAATTTTAATATAAGAAAATAATGAATCATCAGAAAAAGATATTAAGCCTTTTGTTGTTAAATAATCTATCGAGCCCGTAATTTGAATCTTTCTCACAGCCAACTCAATAATTATGGGATTTGAATAAATTATATTATCTTTTATTATAATTTTATCATTTTTTAAGTTTAGGTTTAGCGAATAAATATCATCTTTTTTTAAATCTATACTAGTCAAAAAAAGGTTTAATTTTTCAGATTCCTTTAATATACTTTGTTTTTCAATTGGATTAAAAATTCCATCCGGCATATTCCCCTGCATTTCATTTAAATATAATAAATTTTCAACAGGTTTTTTTAAAAAGGACTGAAAAAGTAAATATTTTTGCAAAAAATCTAATTGAAGTTCATTTGATAAACTATTTTTCTCAAAATATATTTTTAAAGTCTTATTGAAATAATATTTTAGTGGATTATTTGCATATAAACATAATTCTTCAACCGATATTCTTTCCAAAGCCTCTTCTATCTTTTGATTTTTGAAAAAACTAAATTTAAATTCATTAGCACTTTCTTTTTTATAATAAATATTAGCTAAATTAAATTCCGATTTGAAATAACTTATGCTTTTTTCAGAAAAATATTTTTTATCAAAACTTAAAAGTGGATGTATATTAGTAATTAAAGAACTAACTTTATTATCTGTTACCTCAAATCTTTGATCAATATAATTTAGAACTTCATCAATAATTACAGATCTATCATAAATGCTTTCTTTTATATCGTAACTCATTACCAATGATTTTTGAGTATTAAGCAAAGATAAAAGAAATAAATTTCTTTTGGTGTCAATAGGATCGATTCTTTCTTTTTTACCTAACAAAGATAAAAATGAAGTATCCGAACTACTTAAAAACTCATCATTTAAACCTATCAAAAACTTTACTTTTGAAGGAATATAAGCCATATCATAATTTGCTATAGTTATAGCATCTAATAGATTTGATCTAATTGATGTTGTTTTATTTTCAATACTTCTTAAGAAATATTTAAAAAGAGAATTAAATGGAAATAATATACTAGAATTATTGTCTTCAATATTTTTAATCGATTCAATGAATTGTAAAGCTGCTTTACAAGAGCTCTGTTCTGTGCCTGATATTGAAAAATCAAAATATTCGAATATTATTTTTTTTAAAAACATTCTAAAGTCTTTTAAAGTAAGCTTTTTATTCTTATGAATACTTTCGAAATCATTTTTTAAAAGATCCAAAATTGAAATAAATTTATTTAATAAATCAATATCAGATATATCCAATTCGTTTACTGGAATAAAAAAGTTTTTTTCATTAGCTTTATAATCAATAACATACGATGAAAATCCTAAAATCAATCTTTCAAAACCAGCTTGCCATGTATTTAGTGAATATGTTTTATAATAGTCTTCATCATTATTTAATTTATTATAAACTCCCCTTTTAATGTTTGCTTTTAAAGCCCATTTTTTTAAAATTAACACTTCTTCGAAAGACAAATTCATTTTTTTATAAAAAGATTCATTTTCGAATAATTCAAAAACATCCAATAATTCGAAATCATTTGAAGCAATTTTTATTATATCTTTCAGCCCTTGAAATAACATGCTATGTTTTTGCAAGGTCATATTGAAAATTTTATAATTCAAATTTTCTAATTTTTTATTAAATACTAAATCAAAATATTTCTCATAAGCATCCACATCTTTTGTTAAAATGTGTATATCACTTAATTTTAAATTTTTATCTTTAGATAATATTGAAAAAATATTTTGTTTTACAATTTCTACTTCTCTAAGTTTTGAAGCAGATACATTTAACTTAATCGAATCATCCACATTTGAAATTTTAATTTTTTCTTCTTTTAATGGATTTACTAAATATAAAATATCTTCTTTCAATATATCTAGTAAGTTAGGTTTTTGATCTAATAAATTACTTTCGAAGCATTCGAAAAAGATATTTTCGTCATAATAATTTAATATTTTAGAAAACTCTCTTTTTATAACTCCAGTATTTGCAAGTATTGGATTATTATCTTCAACATATTTATCTAAATCATCAAAAACATTTTTTTTTATTTTTTTCTTGTTCCATATTTTTTTTAATGATTTTTTCTCAGCATCAGAAACTATATCTTCAAAAAACATAACGCTTGGAGATAAATTATATAAAAAAGTATTAGGGATTTTCATAAATAAATCAAAATAGGAATTAGGAAGAAAAGAAATGTTGAAAAAATGATAATGTTCATTATCACTATTTTTAAATTCACTTATTTGTTCTAAATCATTTATTGCTTCAAAAAAATTATTTTCTTGGAAAATTTCTAAATATAGATTTTTTTTCCATATTTCATTTTCATCAAATTTTTTTAATTTTTTTGAAAATATTGAATATTCTATAAAATTTTTTGAAAGATTATTTGCTAAATTAGATAATCTTTTATTTTTTTTTATTTCCCTTAAATCTTTTGAAAAATATTCAAATAGGGGAATATATATTTTTTTTTCAAATTCTTCAAGTTCTGTGAAATTTTCAATTTTTTCTAATATTTTTTTTTCTATTTCTATGCAAAGTTCAACTTTATTAACTATTTTTTTGTCGTTATGTAAATTTGTTTTATTAAAAATAAAATAATTTAAATTGTTTATATTTATGAAGTTAAGTCCCATGGCTATTGATATTTTAGTATCTGATGCAAAAAATTTTAATAAATAATTTTTTACATTTTGATTATCAATAAATATATATTGGAAAAAAACATCATTTTGAAATAATTTTTTTTTCAGCTTCTCAGCTAAAATTTCAATTTTATTGCTAGAAAAGGTTGTCATCATAAAAAAAAATAAAGTATTCTTATAAGTTTAATAAATATATATATACAATTAGATAGTATTATTATTATAAGAATTTGTCTATGAACTCTTTTAAATCACTTCGACATTCTTTTAAATTTTTAAATGCCACCCAATTTTTGGGAGCTTTAAATGACAATGTATTTAAATTAATAATTATTTATCTCTTGATAAATACACAAGGGGTTGAAAATTCTAGTGTAATTTTATCTACTGCAGGTGCCGTTTTTGTAATACCATTTCTTTTATTTTCTTCTGCAGCCGGTGTTTTAGCTGATAAAATTAGTAAGACTAATATTTTAGTTTCAATGAAGATTTCTGAAATTGTTGTTATGTCGCTAAGTATAATAGCCATCGTTATGCAAAGCGCTTTATTCTTATATATTTTACTTTTTTTTATGGCTATGCAAAGCGCTATCTTCGGCCCATCAAAATATGGAATTATACCTGAAATTGTAAGTCCTAAAAATGTATCAAAAGCTAACGGTGCCTTAAATTCTTTAACTTATTTATCAATTATTGTTGGAACTTTTTTAGCATCTTTTATAACAGATGTAACAAATAAAAATTTTGTTATTGCTGGAATTTTCTGTGTAATCATTTCAATTTTAGGGTTTATAAGCAGTTTAGGAATTATTAAAAAAGTCCCTAAAAGATCTAGAAAAAAAATAAATCCATTATTTATTTATGAAATATATAAAACACTAGTTATATGTTCTAGAAAAAAATATTTAATTTCTTCAGTTTTAGGATCTGCCTTTTTTTTATTTATGGGTGGATTTGTTCAATTAAACATTATTCCATTCGCCATTGAATCATTAGATTTATCTGAGGTGGGTGGGGGGTATCTTTTTTTAGCTACTGCTATCGGCATAGCTACTGGTTCTCTTGTAGCAGGTAAATTATCAAAGGATAGAGTTGAAATCGGAATGGCCTGTTTATCTGGGTTTTTTCTATCTTTAATATTAATTTTATTAGGAATATTTTCCAGCTTTTTTACTATTGTAATTATTTTGCTCATACTTCTTGGTTTTTTCGGAGGTATTTTTTTAATACCATTTGATTCATTTATTCAAGTTTCCTCACCTGATAAAAAAAGAGGTAGAATTGTAGCAGCTGCTAATTTTTTAAGTTTTATAGGGGTTCTTTTTGCTTCAATTTTTTTATATTTGCTATCAGGAACATTACAACTTAGTTCCGCTGCGGGTTTTGTGATAATGGGCATAGTAACATTGTTATTTTCAATTTTTATTACTGGCAGAATGTCTGAACTTTTTTTCTCTTATTTTGCCAGAAAAATATTACTTAAATTTTTCAGAGTAAAGGTTACAAACATTCCATCACCTTCCTCTTATATTGTTTTAATTAATGGATCTTGGTTGCATGGCATTTTAATGTTTTCTTTTTTACCAAATTTAAAAATCTTTACGCTAGGAAATGTACTTAGAGATTTTCCTTATTTTAGAGGGTTTTTAAATTCCCTATATTTAATAAAAAGAAGAAAAAGTAAAAAAGCATCCTTAATTAGATTATTTGCAAAGGCACATAAATATAAAAGAAGAATTAATTTCGTATGTCTTTTACTTGATAAAAATTTTAATGAATTCGATATTGTCAATTTTATCAAAAACCAAAATAGCTCTAAATATCCTGATATAACATTTTTAGATGTTAAAAAAAGGAATAACATAATTACTTATTCCTTTCATAAAAAAGAAGTTTAAAATTTTAGAAGGCGAAAATAAATTCCATTTCATATTTTTTATAATTCATTTTAGGCCCTACTTTATTAGTTTGTTTATTCGATATTTGAAAGTTTTGAAGTAATGTTAAATTATTAGAAATAGCATATAAAAACTCAAAAGAAAAACCTTTATAATTTGTTCTCCCAACAGCTAAATTTCTGTCAGTTATCAAATTACCTGTTCCGTTAGTTCTTTGTGTGTAAAAACCAGTTCCAGTAGCATTTCCAAGACCAATACCACCTGAATCATATTCTGGAACAGCTTGAGGCATTACATATTGGAAATTCATATCTAAAGCCCAATCTCCAGCTTTTAATACTCTTCCGTAAGAAGTTCCTACATAAAAAGCATATCTATATTTATTGTTGTTTAAAGTATTATCAAAAGGAAGTCTCTTAGCAAAATAATTTACTAAACCTCCTAAATAAACCTTTAAATATTTTTTATCTTTTCCTATTGCACCTTGATATCCTAATATTAATTGAGATATTGCAAAATCATATCTTAAATTTTTAGCTTTTTTTTCATTGGAATCAGAAATATCTGATTTGGAATAATGCTTTTTCCAATTAATAAATGAGGTTTTCAAATAAAAACCAGTATTTCCAATATGAAGCATACCAAGCTCTATTATCTCTCCATAATGATTATAAAAATCATCAATTAGAAATGCAGCTACATTGGTATAAAAATTTCCAATTGATTCCCATGCTTTATTAAATTTCAATAATCCACCATCAAATAAAGTTGCATATTGAACTTTAGAATCAAATACATTTCCTAAGTTTCTTCTACCTATTTCACCATCTAAATTAAATGTTTCGCCATCAATTAACCTTGCACCAAAATAACCTTTTTCTAGAGCAATTCTACCTGTTGAACCACTAATAACACCCATATCATTATCATATTCTAATTTAACAACTCCCCATGTTCTGTCATTGTGGTAATCTAAAATTATATTCACTTCAACATCTAAAGCATAATCAGGTTTAGTGGTTGGACTATTTTTTCCTCTTTGATCAATTCCATTTTTCTTTTCATTAAACCCTTGCATTTCAACTCTTACTTCACCACTTAAAGATAAATCTCCTCCAAGCTCTTTAATAGTAATCATTCTTTTTTCTCTGATCCATTTACGCAATGCTTCCATATCTGGATCTTCTAATTTTCCATCATCCGATAAATTTTGTGCATGGGAATAAAAAGGATATAATATAATCGCAAGTAAATATAAATATTTTTTCATATTGTTCTCTTTTAAAAATTATTATGAATTAAAAACTATACAAAAGAATTTGTTTTTTTTCAAAACATTTAAAACCGAAGTTCGCCTGATATGCTTGCTGATCTTTCATTAATGAAACGAAGCTCTGCATTTATCAATACAAAGGTGCCTATGGAAGCGCTTGATCCAATTACAGCACCTGCTTTTTTATCAAAAGTCAGTTTCATCTTATTATTGTTGTAATAAGGAGTATTATTGAAAGTTAAATTACTATCTCGATATACAATACCACCATAAGGTCTTAAAATAGAAATTTTTTGAGAAACTCCAAGTGTTATTTGCCATTCGTTGAAAACATATTTAAATTTATTATCTTCAATAGGTGAATCGTTTAATGTTAAATACTCATTTTTTGCTTTGAAAATTGAATATTTTGCATCGACACCTAAAGTAAAGTCTAATATTTCAAAAATTACAAGTTTTGAACCCACTCTAAATAAAAATCCATCTTCTGATTTTGATTTATATAAAAGTGTTTGATGTTTTTTAATATAAGGTTCTATTTTCATTGAACCAAAATTAATGTAGGCATCCAATCTTTCTTTTATATTTATTGTAAAAGATCCAATATTTGCATAAGCTTTAACTTTATGAATTCCAAATGAATTTTCATTATCTGTGTCTTGAAATTTTAAACATAAATCTTCCACATTATAATTTTCATAACCAAGCCTAAAATTAAACCAAGCTTTATCCGAAATAAAAAGCCCTTCTTCAATAATAGCAGGAGATGCAACGTTGCCTACGCTAGAAGCAAAAAGATTTAAAAATGGTAATAATAATATTAACAATAAATTTATCTTCATAAAAGTTAAAATTTAAGTTCTCCAAATATACTAATAGCTTCTTCATCTATTAATCTAGCTTCTATAGTTAATAAAAAATATTTTGAATTAGAAAGAGAAGTCCCTAAATATAATCCAAATTTATTTCTACTTTTCATTTTAATAAAATTTAAATCATTTTCTGAAATTATAGTATTAACATTCATTATTTTGGCTTTGGCATCTAAATATTTGATACCTATATAAGGCACAAATATATCAATTTTATGAGACAGTCCTAAATCAATTTGCCAATCTTTATAATTTATATCCGCTTCATTTTCATCTTGGGGGGTTCCATCTTTTAGAAGCCAAAATATTGAAGGTTTGGTTTTAGAAAATCTACCTCCAGCTCCTAAGGCAGTATTTCCCCACTCAAATAAAATAACTCTAGCTGCTAATGCATAATAAAATCTATAGTTTGTCTCAAGTTCAATTCTTTTAGAAACATCACTTTCATCAAATCTCCAATTTGATTTAATTCTACTAGCACCTAAAGATGTTAAAACATCTAATCTGTTTTGAAAGTTTAAAGTAAAAGTTCCAGAATTGATATCTTGCTCAAAATCATCGATTTTACTTTTTTCATTTAATGATTTTTTAAATTTAGAATCATTTACAAAATTTCCTTCATAACCAACTCTAAAATTCACAATACTAGAAGGTGAAATAAAAAAACCCTGTTCTATTAAAGTTGGATTGAAAGGATTCCCTACTGGGGCAGATATAACCTTCGAAAATAAAAAAATAAATAAAATTAAATAAATTTTTTTCATATTTTTAGCTCCATTAAATACTTTAATAATAACTTATACCAATTTCACAAGTTTTTTCCACTGCAAAATATTTTTTTTTATATTTTAAATTACTAATAAAAAATTTTAGTTTTTAATAAGGAGGTTTTTTATTAAAATATAACTTAAAAATTACTAAAACTGAAAATGGTGAAAAAATGATTATCTTTGTAGATGGTGAAAAAAATGAAATTGAAGAAAATTCAACAGTTATAGATCTTGTAAAAAACTTAAATTTAACAACTCCTGAAAAAGCTATAGGGGTTAAAATTAATAACGTTTTATCTGATTTTAACATTCTTTTAAAAGAAAATGATAAAATTATTTTTATATCTTTTGATGAAAAACAAGGTAAAGATATTTTTTGGCATTCCTCCGCTCATATTTTAGCTCAAGCAGTAAAAAGATTATTTCCAGAAGCAAAACCTACAATCGGACCATCGATTGAAAATGGTTTTTATTATGATTTTGCAAATTTAAATATAAATGACAATGATTTAAAAAAAATTGAAAAAGAAGCAAAAAAAATAATTTCAGAAAATTTAAAACCAATTAGAAAAGAATATAAAAATAAAAAAGAAGCTTTAAAAGAATTTTCAAATAATGAGTTTAAATGTGAAATGATAAATGAATTTGAAAATGGCATAATATCTTCTTATATCCAAGGGGAGTTTATAGATTTATGTAGAGGGCCTCATCTTTCAAGTTTAAGTAAAATTAAAGCTTTTAAATTAACCAAAACCTCCGGAGCTTACTGGAGAGCTGACGCAAAAAATCAAATGTTGACCAGAATCTATGGAATATCTTTCCCAAGTAAAGAAATGCTATCTGAGTATATGACATTGTTAGAAGAGTCGAAAAAAAGAGATCATAAAATCTTAGGTCAAAAATTAGAACTTTTTTCTTTAAAAGAAGAAGCCCCAGGGATGCCCTTTATTTATCCAAAAGGAATTTTTATTTGGGACAAACTAATTGATCTTTTAAGAAGTTTTTTAAAAAAAGCAAATTATATTGAAATAAAAACACCTCAAATAATGACTAAAGAATTATGGGAAAAGTCTGGCCATTGGTTTCACTATAAAGAAAACATGTACATAACAGAAGTTGAGAAAAGAGAGTTTGCTATAAAACCAATGAACTGTCCAGGGTGTATGATTTATTATAAATCTAATGTACATAGTTATAGAGAATTTCCTTTAAAAATTGCAGAAATAGGACATGTACATAGGTTTGAACCATCTGGAGCATTGAATGGACTTTTTAGAGTTAGATCTTTTCATCAAGATGACGCTCACGTTTTTATGAAACCAAATCAAATTAAAGATGCAATTTTAGAAGCAATAGATATTGCTGATAAAATATATCAAACTTTTGGTTTAACATATAAATTAGAACTTTCAACAAGACCTGAAAAATCTAAAACTATAGGAACAGATGAGGAATGGGAAAATGCTACACATGGTTTAAAAGAGGCATTAGATGATTGGGGTCATAACTATAAAATTAATGAAGGCGATGGCGCTTTTTATGGTCCAAAAATTGATATACATATTAAAGATGCTCTTGGTAGATACTGGCAATGCGGAACAATTCAATTAGATATGTCTCTTCCTGAAAAATTTGATCTAACATATGTTGATTCAGATGGAGCCCATAAAAGACCTGTCATGATACATAGAGCTCTTTTAGGTTCAATTGAAAGATTTTTCGGAATATTAATTGAACATTTTGGTGGTAACTTCCCTCTTTGGATTTCACCAAGAGCTATAAGATTAATTCCAGTAGCTGATAGACATGTTGATTTTGCAAATAAAATTAAAGATGAAATTGATAAATTAGATCTGCCTTGCGATATTGATGATACAAATGAATCTGTAGGTAAAAAAATTAGAAATGCTCAGTTATTAAAAGTTAATTATATGTTAACAATAGGCGATAAAGAAGTTGAAAATAATACTATAAATTTAAGAACACGAGATAATATTGTCCATGGTGAAATAAAATTAAATAATTTTTTAGAAAAAGTCTCTTTGGAAAAAAAGGAAAAAACATTAATATCTCCTTTTAGAAGCTCTGCAAATTAAGACCCATAAATTTAAGGGAGAATTAAAGGTGAATATTATTGCTATTACTAGTTTCAAGGGAGGCACTGCCAAAACTTCAACATGTTTAAATGTTGGATCCGCATTAGCACAGTTTCATAAGCAAAAAGTTTTATTAATAGATTTTGATTCACAGGCAAATCTTACAACTGGTCTTGGATTCGATCCAGATGAACAAGATAGCATGGCTCCAGTACTTCAAGGTGAAAAATCTATTAATGATGTGATTTTAAAAACTTCTATCAATAATTTAGATATAATACCTGCTGATGCCTGGTTAGAAAGGGTAGAAGTTACAGGTTCTTTAGCAACAGACAGATATTCTCACGAAAGACTTTCTCAAATTCTGAAACCTTTAAATTATGATTTTATTTTTATTGATACACCTCCATCAATTTGTTGGCTTACAGAATCTGCTTTAATTGCAGCTAATAATTCTATGATTTGTGCAACACCAGAATTTTATAGTATAAAAGGACTTCAGAGACTTGCTGTTTTTATTAATAACATCTCTGAAAGACATCATATAACTGTTATCGGTATTGCCCTTTCCTTTTGGTATGCTAGAGGAAAGGCAAATGAAGAGTTTCAAAAAGTTATTGAAGATAGCTTTCCTGGCAAGTTATTAAATTCAAAAATTAGAAGAGATATCGCTGTCTCTGAAGCAACAATATATGGTAAGCCAGTTTTCAAAACTGCTCCTAATAGTAGAGCTTCAAAAGATTATAAAAATTTAACATTAGAACTCTTAAAAAAATGTAAACCTGCTTTACATAAAGGAGAAAAAATAAATGGGAAAATTTAATTCGCTTTTAAACTTAAGACTTAAATCTAAAAACCACAAGCATAAAATGACAGCTCTTGCACAAAAGTCAAAAGATGGAGCACTATCAAGCTTTTCTGGAGTTTTTAAAATTGCTAAATTAAGTGAAGAAGAAAAAGAAAATATTTCAAATATTTTAACAACTTTTCATGATAATGATGCTGATATTCAAAAAGATTTGAATAATTTAGTAACCATTACATCTGAAGTAAAGGCAATAACAAATCAAGCAGTTATGTTGCATGGGGAAAGAATAAAAAAAGCTCAAAACATTTTAAAAAACTATAAGGATGGAGCTTTTAGTGCTTGGTTAAGCATAACCTATGGCAATAGACAAACTCCTTATAACTTCTTGCAGTATTATGAATTTTACAATTCTATGCCATCAAATTTACATGAATTAATAGACAAAATGCCAAGACAAGCAATTTACACACTAGCATCAAGAGATGGAGATGCTGACAAAAAACAAGAAATTGTAAAAAGCTACAAGGGACAAAAAAAACAAGAATTATTAAGCATCATAAGAAATTTATTTCCTCTAGAAGTGAAAGACAAAAGACAAGCAAATATAGCCAATCAAATAATTTCTACTTTAAAGAAACTTAAATCATTAGCAACTCACCCTCTTTTTTTACCAAATGATAAACAAAAAAAAGAAATTGAAAGCTTATTAGAAGATATAAAAAACAAATAGAAATTATATGTCTTATGAGATTTATAGAAGTCCATTAACTCATCGCTATTCAAGCGATGAAATGTTAAAACTTTTCTCAATGCAAACCAGATATTCAAAATTTAGACTTCTTTGGTTATATTTAGCTAAAGCTCAAAAAAAATTAGGACTTAATATCACTGATGAGCAGTTAGATGAAATGCAAAACAATATTGAAAATATTGATTTTGAAAAGGTAGAAGAATTCGAAATAGAGCTTCATCATGATGTTATGGCTCATTTACATACTTTTGCAAATCAATGTAGGAAAGCTAAGCCTATAATTCATTTAGGTGCTACATCTTGTTATTTAACAGACAACGCTGATTTAATTATTTATAAAGAAGCTTTATTTTTGATAAAAAACAAGCTTAAAACTTTCTATTAATTAGCTTTGCAAAAAAAATAAAGATATCGCTTGTACAGGGTATATCCATCTGCAAGCTGCTCAAGCTACTACCGTTGGAAAAAGAACTTGTTTATGGATTCAAGATTTATTAATGGACTATTTAGATTTAAGTGAATACATAGATAACTTACCTTTTTTAGGTGCGAAAGGAGCTACAGGGTCTCAATCTTCTTTTTTATTTTTATTTAATAATAATGAAAAAAAAGTAAAAAAATTAGATGAAATGATAGCAAATTATGCCGGTTTTAAGAAAAACTTAATACTTTCTTCTCAAACATATCCTAGAAAAATTGATGTTAAAATATTAAATATTTTATCAAATATCGCAATCAGCATGCATAAATTATTTACAGATATTAGACTTCTTCATTTTACAAATGAATTAGTTGAAGGTTTTTCTTCAAAACAAGTTGGATCTTCGGCGATGCCTTATAAAAAAAATCCAATATATTCTGAAAGAATATGTTCCCTTTCTAGATTTTTAATATCACTTATGCAAAACACCCAATATACAGCTTCTCTTCAATGGCTGGAGAGAAGTTTGGATGATTCAGCTAATAGAAGGCTTACCATGCCTGAATCATTTTTAACATGCGATGCAATTTTGGAATTAGCTACAGCTACTTTTGAAAAAATATCTATCAATAAAAAGGAAATTAAAAATAGTTTAAATACTAATATGGATAAATTAATTACGGAAAATCTAATGATGTTAGCTGTAATTAAAAATGAAGATAGACAAAATGTTCATGAAAAAATTAGAAAAAATAATTTAAATAATCTAGATATCGAAAATTTAAGCTCTAAACTAAATATATCTAAAGATGAATTAACTTCGATTTCAAGCTTGAAAACTCTTATAGGAAGGTCTTCATCTCAAGTAAATGAGTTTTTATCTAAAATTAAACTTTAACTCTGTTTGTTTGTAATAAATTATTTTCCACCAAACAGTTATAAATTTTAGATCTGTTTATTTCTGTTGGCTCTATTAACGGAAGTCTCATTTTTGATTTACATTTACTCATCAAAGATAGTGAATATTTTACACAAATAGGATTAGATTCTAAAAACATTACATTTATTAAATCTTGATACTTCAAATAAATTAACTTAGCCTCTATAAATTTTTTGTTTAATAACAGATCAATGTATTTTTTCCAGATGTCAGGAATAATATTGGCAACAACAGAAATAACTCCACATCCATTATTTTTTAGAACATCATAAGTTAAAGGATCATCCCCAGAGAGTACTCCAAATCTTGTTTCATTAATTATTTTTTTTATGAACTCTAAATTCCCACTAGCTTCTTTAACAGCTACAATTTTTTCAATATTTTGAAGTTCAATGAAATCATTAATTGTTAAACTTAGTCCTGTTCTATTAGGATGATAATAAAGAATAACATCAAGACCAACTTTTGATATAACTTCAAAATGTTTATATAATCCTAAAAATGAAGGTTTATTATAATAAGGAACAACAACTAAGCATGCACTAATTCCAATATCTAAAGCTTTTTTTGTAAAATAAACACTTTTTTTTGTTGAATAAGTTCCAGTTCCTGCAATAATTTTAATCTTATTTTTTGCAATCCTGACAGCGGTTTCAAAAATTTTAAATCTTTCCTCCTCTTCTAAAGTTGGAGCTTCAGCAGTTGTACCACAAAGCACAATAGCATCGGTTTTGCACTCAATATGCCAATTAATTAAGTTTTCTAGTGCCCTAATATCTAAAGACCCATCTAAGTTAAAGGGAGTAACTAATGCTACCATTGATCCTGTATATTTCATTTAATAATATCTCCCCATTTAATTTTTTTAGATATTTTATAATTTTTTAAATCTTTTTTATCAATCTGATTTTGGAATACTTTTCCATCTTGGCAAAGATTTAAAAGCATTTTTGAATCCTTTTTTTTCGGATTTAATAGAACTCTTGCTTTGTATGGTTTAGAGTCTTTTTTAGTAACTATTAGATATGAAAATTTTTCATCTTCAAAAGACAAAGTCCCTTTTTTAATATATTTATGACATTTCGATCTATCTAATCTAACAAAAAAATGACACCAGTCATCTTTGGGCATTGGGCATTTAAAATTGTTAGGGCAGGGGGCTATTATTTTTAAATCATTCTTTATAATTTTATCGTGAAGATATCTTATGTTATTAAATCCATATTTAGTTCCAGGCTCAATAAAAACTATTACTTTCGCTTTAGATTTTATAAAATTTTTTAAGATTTTATCTATTTGATAAATTTTTAGTTCATTTAAAACATATGATACAATAATTAAATCGTGATCATAGTCTTTGTAAGCAATTAAATCCATTTGAACAAAAAAAACTTTTTTTAACTCCTTAATATCTTTTGATAAATCTTTTGATATTTGAACAAACTCCGTATCTCTTTCAACTAATGTCATTTTATCAAAAGATTTAAAAACAGATAAATAAGCATAAAGAGCTGTACCAGGACCTGATCCTAAATCTAAAACAGTATTAATTTTGGTATTCAACTGAAGGTTTTTTAATTGATTTAAACAGTATTCAATAGCTTTGAAAGTAGCTGGCATTCTAAAAGTTATATAACTAATTTTTTCATCATACGTAAGATTAAATTTTCTAAAAGTTCTATATTTTTTAATTAAATTTGAGCTTTGTGTTCTTAAATATTTTAATGAAATGTTTTCTATTTTTTTTTCAATGGCAGATAAAAGAACTTTTATTTGATCCATTTATTTTCTTTGGAGCTCTACTTTTAAACTATTTATAAAATCAGTATCTATTTGAGTAATTATAGATTTATCTGATAGAACTTTAAATTTAACAACTTTTTTACTTGAATTAGAATCATCTATAGACTGATCTAGAGCTATATCAAGTTTCAATTTGGGTTTTGACAAAAATTTTGCTTTGAATAGATTTTCATTTTTAATTTTATTAAAAAAATTTAAGCTCATTATAGATTCTATATAAAATTCATTTTCATCAATGATACTTAAAATTAAATCATTGATGCGAACATATTTTTTTTCACTTAAATATAAACTTACAATTTTTCCAGACATTGGAGATTTAAAATATTTATTTTGAATTTGAATATTTAATAAATTAATTTCCTCTTTTAATTCATTTTCATTAGCTAATAAAATATTGTGTTCTAATTGTTTCTCTTCAAGTTCTTGAAGTTTTAAATTGATGTCATAAGTAGAGTTGCTATCTTTTTTTATGTTCAAATACTCATCCATAGCCTTTTGTTCTTTATATTTAACTAAACTTTTCTTCTCATTAATTAAGTTTAATTTAGCTAAAAGTGTTTTTTTCTTAGCTTCCAAAAGATCAGTGTTATATTCAAATAAGATATCTCCCTTTTTTACAATATCTTTATTTTTAATATACATTTTATCAATAAAACTATCTTGAATTGATGAAATATTCATTTTTGAAAAATTTATAAAACCATAAAATTTTTTCGAAATATTTTTTACATAAAAATATCTAAAAACAGAAAAAGTAAATAAGATAAAAATTACTAAAAAAATTTTAATTATCTTAGACTTTTTCATTTTCTTTTTGTGTTAGTTTTTCATAAGCTAAGGATAATTTTTCTTGAATTTCCATTAAAGCCATATAACTATTTTCTTGATTATTTACTTCCCCTTTAATCTTTATAAATTCTTCTTTTAATTTTTTAATATATTCTTCAGATATAGGCTTTTCTAAATATTGAGATTTTAAAATATCTTTCAAAGATTTTTGATTATCATTTTCTTCATTATTATTTATAAGTTTTGAAATTATTTCATCAGAATTTTTTAAAGAATTTTTATCCATAAATTATCCTTATTTTAAAGGGATTTTCTATATTTTATTATATTTTAACTTTAAAATATACTAAAGATGCGATTAAAGATGCAAAAGCTGCTATAATAAATGGTAAATATATGTATATCTGATCACTTAATCCCCCAATAATTGGAGCAACTGCCATAGCAAGAGATTGCATAGATTGACTAATTCCCATTATTTTACCCTGCATATGTTTATTTGCTTTATTTGAAATTACAGTAGCACATATAGGCCATGCGACCCCACCAATTATTACACAAGATCCTAAAAGTAAAATAATGCCGGTTATATGCTTTGGGAAACCAACTAAGCCACAAAGAATTGTAAAAAGAAAAAGACTAGTTTCTAAAACTTTTATATTAGAAAATCTTTTTGATAATAATTTATTAATAATTCCAGATCCAATAGCCCAACATATGCCCATAAAAGCGGCTAAATCGCCAATCTGTGAATTTGTAAAACTAAATTTTTTAATAACTAAAACAGGGGTAAACTGAAATAAAATTGTCCAACTAAAGACAAACAAAAAATAAATTAAATAAATAGTTTTTATGTTTTTGGTTTTTAAAGCCTCTTTAATATTGTGAAATCCTTCAAGAAAATCATATTTTATATTCTTTTTAATTTCTAATGTTTCTTCAAACCCAAATATAATAAATAGTAAATTCATGAATGACAAAAAGGAAGCTACCCATAACGGAAAAGAATAAGAAAATAACTCATATACTTTTGAATCAGATAATTTCCCTCCTAAAAAAGCTCCTACAATAAAAGAAAACCCTGCTAATACAGATAAAAATCCAAAATTTTTAGCTTTTGATTTCTCTGATTTACTTAAATCTGAAATAGATGCCAAACAAACTGATAAATTACCGGAAAATAAACCAGTTACTAATCTTCCTAAAAATAAAAGATATAAATTAGATTCTTTTATACTATATCCCGTTAGAATATATCCTAAAAAAGTTAAAAAAATTGAGACAATAAGTGCTTTTTTTCTTCCTACTTTATCGGCAAATTCTCCGAGTATAGGAGCTCCAAAAAATTGAGCTAATGGAAAAGCTGCTAAAAAAAGCCCTAAAATTGCTGTTCTTGTCGCAAAACTAATATCAGCTGAAAAAATCAAATTCTGTGAATCCAAAAAAAGAGGTGCAAAAATAGGAAAAACAATAGACCAACCAAGATTATCTACAAAAAATGTAAATAATACTGAAAAAAAAGAAACTTTTCTTTTTATTGAAGATTTCATCATAATCTCTTGTTATTTTTACAATATCAATTAATATTTTCTTTTCAAGGAATTTGAAAATTAATTATATCTTTTCCATGCTTTTTTAAAAAAGCATTCGCTTTTGAAAAATGTCTGCATCCAAAAAATCCTTTTACTGAATAAAAAGAAGGATGAGCGCAGCTCAAAACTAAGTGAGGATGACTTTTATTTTGTAAAATTTTTATGATTTTTTCTTTTGCAGATGCCCCCCAAAGCATAAATACAATAGGATCTTTTCTACTAGCCAAAGCATCTATTACTTTATCAGTAAATCCTTCCCAGCCAATTCCATAATGAGATTTAGGGGATGATTTTCTAACTGTTAAAGTTGCATTTAGAAGTAACACTCCTTGTTTAGCCCAAAGCGTTAAATTACCCTTATTTGACATCTTTATTTTTAAATCTTCTTCAATTTCTTTATATATATTTCTTAAAGATGGAGGAATGTTAATATTATCAGGAACACTAAAGGATAATCCATGAGCCTGATTTTTTTGATGATATGGATCTTGCCCCATAATCACTATTTTAACATCTTCAAAAGGAGTTAAACAAAAAGCTTTAAAAATATCATTCTTTGGGGGATATATTTCATATCCACTTTTTATCTCTTCAGATAAAAAAAATTGGATATCTTTAAAATATTTTTTTTCAAATTCATCTTTTAAAATGCTAGCCCAATCTTTTTCCATTAAAAAAATATCTTTCATAAAAAGCAATTAAGTTAATTTTAAAGAAATTATACAATTTTTTAGATTCATTTCCAAGAGTCAAAAATTAATTGTTGAAAATCTATAGTTATATCTTGTTGATAACTATGTTTATAACTTCAATTTGTTTATAAATCACATCTTATGATCATCTTTTTAACAACTTATAAACATATGCTTTTCATTGATAATATAGGCGCCTTATGAACAAATCCACACTCTTCTAAAGAAGAAGAATTACTTTAATAATATATTCTTTAGAAAAGATTTGTAGTTTTTGTTATTCTCTATATCAAAATTAAACCCAATTAATCAAATGAATTTAAATTATAAATTTTTTTTTGATACATCAAATTTTGAACATAATAGTCTATTCGAGAATATAGTAAATATTTTTGAAGTTTTTGATAATTTAAAAAAATATTTCAATAAATTTTCATATAAAAAGAAAGTTTTAAATAATTTAGTTTTTATAGAAAACCCTTCTCTGATTTCGATTGGAAAAAATACTTTAATTGAACCAGGAGCTTATATCAAAGGACCTTGTATTATTGGCGATAACTGCGAAATAAGACATTCTGCTTATATTAGAGGAAATGTAATTGTAGGGAATAATTGCATTATAGGACATTCAACAGAAATAAAAAATTCAATATTTTTAAATAATACTTCCGCAGCTCATTTTGCTTATATTGGTGATTCGATAATTGGAAATAATGTAAATATCGGAGCTGGCGTTAAACTTGCTAATTCTAGATTGGATAAAAAAAATATTAAAATTAGAGAAAATTCAATTTCTTTATTTGATACTAAAAGAAATAAATTAGGATCAATTATTGGTGATAATACTCAAATTGGTTGCAATAGTGTTTTAAATCCAGGAACACTAATAGAAAAAGATGCAATAATTTATGGATCTATAAATGTTTCTGGATATATTCCAAAAAAATCAATTGTAAAATCTCAAACTAAAAATTTAGTAAGAAGCTATAAAATAAAAGGACTAAAAAATGATTTTTTCAAAACTGCAAAAGACTAATGTATTAATTTCTTTTAAATTATTAAAAGATAAAATTGAGAAGTCTATTAAAAAAGAAATTTTGCAAATGGGCGAAAAGAATATTTTAAGGGATGCAGTTGAATATTCTTTATTAAATGGCGGTAAAAGATATAGGCCAATTTTAGTTTTATTAATAGCTGAGATAGTAAATAAAAAATTTGATGTTACATGCGCTGCAATGTGCGTTGAATTTTTGCATACGGCATCAATCATTGCAGATGACCTTCCTTCAATGGATGATGAGCGATTTAGAAGAAATAAAAAGTCTCTTCATTTAAAATTTAATGAAGCGAACGCTATTTTAGCTAGTTATAGCTTAATATCACTTGCTTATGAAATGATTATTAAAAATGGAAAAATACTTGAAAAAAGCATGCCTAAAGAAAGGGTTAATGGTATTTGTATTTTGGCAATTGAAACAATTTCTAAATTTGCAGGTATTAATGGAGCTACTTTAGGACAACATTTAGATTTATTTTCTAAAGATCTTACTTTAGATAACATTAATAAAATAATTCATTTAAAAACCATTTCATTATTTGAAATTTCATTTATTTTAGGTTGGATTTTTGCTGGCGGGGATTTTGATAAAATAGAAATAGTAAAAAAATGTGCATATAATTTTGGAATGGCTTTTCAAATTGCAGATGATTTGGAAGATTATGAAGAAGATTTAAATAAAGGAAAGAAAATAAATATTGCTATTGCTCTTGGAAAAGACACAGCCAATAAAAACTTAAATAAAGCAATTGAGGATTTCAAAGAAGGGTTAAAAAAACTTAATTTATATACAGAGCCTTTTAGATATTTAATTAAAAAAATTAAAGATATCTAAAAGGCTCAATTAGAATAGAGCTATTTTTTCAAAGCTAATTGATTTAGTTCTTTATTTTTTTCAAAAATTAATTTTTCTATTTTTTTAAGTAAAGTTTCATCTTTTCTAAGCTCTTCTTTTGCAGACTCTCTACCTTGTCCTAATTTTGTATCTCCAAAACTAAACCAAGTCCCTTTCTTATCTATTATTCCAAATTCAACGCCCATATCAACTAAAGAGCCAGTCTTTGATATTCCTTCATTAAAAATAATATCAAATTCGGCTATTCTAAATGGAGGAGCTAATTTGTTTTTTACAACTTTTACCTTAGCTCTTATTCCAAATTCTCTACCATCAGAACCTTTCATTGAAGCAATTTTTCTAATGTCCATTCTAATAGAAGTGTAAAATTTTAAGGCCCTACCCCCTGGTGTTGTTTCTGGATTTCCAAAAACAATTCCAATTTTTTCTCTTATTTGATTTATAAAAACGACACTAGTATTGCTTCTAGAAAGTGCAGATGTAAGTTTTCTCAAAGCTTGAGACATCATTCTTGCTTGAAGTCCCATATGTGAATCACCGATTTCTCCATCAACTTCATGTTTTGGTACTAATGCTGCTACTGAATCAATTACAATAACATCAATTGCATTTGACCTAGCAAGAGTTTCAGTTATGTTTAAAGCTTCTTCGCCGCTACTTGGTTGTGATATCATTAGTTCATCTAAATTAACGCCAATTTTGGCAGCATAAGATGGATCTAATGCATGTTCAGCATCTATATATGCAGCAATTCCCCCATTTTTTTGTGCATTTGCCACAATATGAGTTGCTAAAGTAGATTTACCAGAAGATTCAGGTCCATAAATTTCAATTACCCGCCCTCTTGGTATGCCTCCAATTCCAAGAGCGATATCTAAAGACATAGCACCAGTTGAAATAACGTCAATTTTTTTTGTTTCATAACTTTTTCCAAGAGCCATTAATGCTCCTTCTCCAAATTGTTTTTGAATATGAGCTATAGCTACATCTAAAGCTTTCTTTTTTTCTGAATTTTTATCCATGCGATCTCCAATTTAATATCTTATTAATAGATCTTATCTTTAATAAAAAAAAAAAATAAGGAAAAAAATATCTTTTTTATTCATTATAAAAAAAAAGGAGTACAATCTTATGTTTTTAGTTGGCGATATTGGTGGGACTAATACGAGGCTTGCTTTATTTGAAAGCAACCAAAAATGTATAAAAGAAAAAAGATTTTTAAGTTCAAATTATAATTCTTTAATAGAAGCAATTAATGATTTTTTAAAAAATGAAAAAGTAAAAATTAAAGCTGCATCATTTGGTATTGCAGGTCCGATCAGAAATGGAAAATGTCAAACAACAAACATTCCTTGGATAATCGATTCAAATGAAATAAGAACTCATTTAAATATAAAAAATGTTTACCTTTTGAATGATTTGCAAGCAAATGCTTATGGAATTGAAGTATTAAAAGAAGATGAGTTTTATGTTATAAATGAAGGAATTAAAGATCAAAAAGGAAATAGATGTTTATTGGCAGCTGGAACAGGTCTTGGTGAGGCTGGTCTTTTTTTTGATGGGAAAAAACATATTCCTTTTGCTTGCGAAGGAGGACATTGTGATTTTGCAGCAAGAAATGAACTAGAAATTGAAATTTTTAAATTTTTAGAAAAAAAATACTCCCATGTTTCATATGAAAGAATTTTATCAGGTCCTGGAATTTATAATTTGTATTCCTTTCTATATGAATCAAAGTTAGAACAATCTCCAAGTGAATTTCATAAAGAAATTCAAAATAGTAAAGAACCACAAATAGCTATTACAAAAAAAGCAATAAGTTCTGAGATGAAAATTTGTGAAAGAACTATTGAAATATTTGTTTCAATTTATGGAGCGGAAGCTGGTAATTTTGCTTTAAAAACTTTTGCTTTAAATGGTGTATACATAGGTGGCGGCATAGCTCCTAAAATTTTAGAAAAATTAAAAGAAGGTCATTTTTTTAAGTCTTTTATTGATAAAGGAAGGTTTTCTTCTTTATTAGAATCAATTCCAATTAAGGTTATATTAAATGATAAAGCAGCTCTTTTAGGCGCCGCTTATTATGCAAGTATTAATAACAACTAAAAATTAAAAGAAAGACTTAGATTTAAACCATGAAGATGTAAGTCTCCAATATTTTTGCTGTCATAACTTTTAAATAAATCTTTTAAATGCCTCATATAATTTTGATTAAAAAATATTAGAGTGTCGTAACCTAAATTTACTGCCAAATACATATTATCATTTTTTAAATATTTTCCAGCTTCAAAATTAAATGAAAGTTTAATGGATGAATTAAAATCATAAGAATCATTTGTTATATTAACTTCTAAATTTGCTGGATTTGCTGGATCTTGCTCAAAATGCTTAGCTTTAAAATTTTGATAAAAAAGAGCATATTCTAAGTTCGTTTTTATACTAAAGATTTCATTTAAAAACCATTTAGCATTAGTTGAGATTGTAGGTCCTATAATCCATGAATTTGATTTAGATTCATCTTGAAATGAATTAATGCTGCTTAATCTAAAAATTGTTTCAACAAATTTCTGATAAATTCTACCAGTTTTTATACCTAAACTAGGCTCTAAGGTAATAAATTTTCCAACATAATAAGATCTAGATGTCTTAAGATCAATTAAATCTAAATCTAAGTCCCATTTAGCATTTATTGTAGATGCGTTTACAAGTAAATCATTTGTATGCCAAAGGGGCTTTAATTTTAATATGGTAGAATTAACATCAGAAAATGCAGTATCTTTTACTGTTGATCTAAAAAATAGATAAGAGAAATTTAAATTATAATCATCATATTCAGAAAAATTTAAACCAAGGTTTAATTCAAAACCGCTTTGCAATTTAAAATCTACTTCTTTTACTCGATCTATATGATTTGCATTTTGATTATCAAAAAACGCATAACTCATTCCCTTTTGAATTGGCTGATATAGTAGATAAGATGCTTTTATGTAGGGACTGTATTTAGAAGTTTTTATATTGGATTCATAATTATATCCTGATATGAAATTGTCTTTTTTATGGATTAAATGAGATTGATTTTCAAAAATAAAATCTTCATTTGCAAAGATATTACTATTTGAAAAAGCAAAGATAGATATTAAGAATATATATTTTATTATTTTCATGTTTTATCTCCTAAACATAGGTTTAATAACTCAGATAAAAGGTTAAATTAAGTCCATGTAAAAACAAATCTCCTAAATTTGAATCAGCTCTATTTCTTGATACTTCACTATTTGGATTTTGAGCAGAGATAGACTGTAAATTAGCAAAGGAATTTTGATTAAATAAATAGTTGAAATCATAAGATGCTAAAAAGGATACATATTTCCTTTTTTCATCTAAATATTTTCCATAGCGCAAAGCAAGCGAAAGATAAGCATTTGGTGTTATCTGCTCACTATTTTCTTTAACATTAGAAGATAGTGAAGTTATATCTAATCTTTGAGCTTGTCTTTGTGTACTAAAATTTTGATATAAAAAGGCAATTGATGAATTTAGAGTAACATCAAATCCATTATTGAATATCCAAGAGCTGTTTATTCCAACTTTAGGTCCTATTAAATAAGATCTATTTCTATTACTAGAATTAACTTTATTTGAAAGAGTTGCTATAAGATCATATTTTTGTCTTATAAAACCTCCGGATAAAGCAATTATGGGCGCAATTATTAATTTTTTAGATGAAAAAGATTCTCTTTTAAACTCAATATCAAAAAAATCATATTTAAATTTCCAGGTAGATTCTATACGAAGTGTAAAAAGTGTGTTTTCATCAAACCAAGGTGTAATAATTCTTTGCATTCCGCTTGGAGCGCTGGAAGTAGTTTGTTTAGTGAAGTGTAAAAAAGTATATTTAAAAAGCATATCGATTTTATCATTATCTAAATGATATCCCATACCCAAAATAAACCCGGGTTCGAAATTAAACTCAATATTTATTGAAGGACTTTTATTGTTTCTATTTAAAGCTCTAAATATACCTAGCTCTAAATTTTGTTCTATTGCTTGGTAATATACAAAACTTGCAAAATTATACATTCTTTTAGAGCAGATAGTATCTATAGAATTTCCGAAATTATAAATTGGATCAAGATTTATTGGTTGCTTAACTTCGCAGTTAGTATTGTTAATTTGATTATTTTCAAACTCAAACTCATCAGAGAATAAAAAAGTCAACTGGGTTATAAATATCAAAATTGAAATAATTTTATAATTTTTTATCATCTTATAACTCCACTTTAATTTTTAAAAATCAAATTTAATATTAATATTTAAGCCATTTATAATTAAGTCACTTGGTTTGGTAGAGGTTCTTATATTTTCATTAATTCTAGATACTAAATTTCTGATCATGTTTTGATTAAAATAATACATGAATAAATAGCTGGCACTAACATCTAAATGATATTTGTTATTAGAAAAATAATAACCATAATTCACACCTAAATCAAAATCAACAACTGGTGTTATATAATCTACATCGCTATTTTTTTTATGATTTATGATTGTAGATGGGTTGTCTTCATTAAATTCTTTTATATTTATATTTTCAAACCTTTGAAAAGCAAGACAAAATATAGGCGATGAAAATATATTGAAATTCTTATATAAAAACCATTTCATGTTTGTTCCTAATTTTGGACCAATTAACCAAGACAAGGATTTCATATGATTTGCAGCTGTTAATAATCCGACATTTTCTACTTCAGAAGTTACATAAAAAATAAATCTTTGATCTATCCAAGCAGTTTTAACGCCCATCAAAGGCGAGATTAATAATTTTTTACCTGCGTAGTATAATTTACTCATTTGAAAATCTAAAACATCAAAACCTAGCTTCCATTTACCTTTTATAGCAGTAGTATTATTTGAAAAAGGTAAGTTAGATGGTCTTAAAAGAGTTTGCAGACCATCTGCATCAGAAGGTCTTAAAAAACTAGTACTTTCGCTCATATGTAAATATGTGTATTCGAATTTAACATTCCAATTATCATGCTTTGAATGAAAGCCAAGAGCAGATTTAAAGCCTAATTTATAATTAAAATCCATTTGGATTACTTTGCCAGCATTGGAATTATTATTATTTGGAATAAAATAAGCAAGTTCAAACCCTTTTTCTTTGGGTTGAAGATATAGCAAGGAAGCCTTAATAAAAATATCAAAAGGCTTTTTTAATTCTAAATTAAAACTTTCATTAAAACCTTTTGGAATTTCGCTTTTTGTCAAAGGGTAGGAGTTTTTATATTCATATGAAAATAAAAAAGTAAAAGAAAACAAAAAGGTAAAAAAAGCAATTTTTACATTATTCATTTTACACCTATAATAACTATGATTATTTAAAATAAATAATATAGATATTTTAAATCAATTTATATAAAAAAAAAGCCGAAAAAATTAAAAAATTTTTCGGCCTTATAATTATTTTAGATTTATTTCTTAATTAGAAATCAAATCTAGCAGTTAATGTTAAACCATGGAAAGTTAAGTTACCTGGTTTATCATGATCAACCCATACATAGCTGTTGATTTGTGTGAAAATGTTTTGATTAAAGTATACTTGTACTTCATAACCAGCTGATAAATCAAAATACCAGTTATTATTATCAAAGTAAGTATCCCAACCAAGTCCTAAAAGTAAATCTAAGCTTGTATTGATTGTATTATATGTATGTTTTCTCCACATTAATGGACTTTCTGCAGAAGTTGTTTCAAAGTTTTTATCTTCAATGCTGTCAAACTTTTGGAAAAATGCACTAACTGCAGCATTTCCAAATAATCTAAAGCCTTCTCCAAAAACCCATTTACTATCAAATCCAGTTCTTGGTCCGATTAACCATGAACTAGATGTTAATTTTCTGTTTTGAATAGTAGCAAAAGAAGTTACTGCATCAGGATCGCGAACTCCTGTAACAGTAAATTTTTGGTCTATCCAACCACTTTTTAAACCATAATGTGCTTTAAAAATTAAGTTTTGTCCATTGTAATATGGTCTTCCTAATTCTAGATCAAACATGTTATGATCTAATTCCCATTTACCTGTGGTTTCTGTTATTGGATTTTGATTAAATGATTGATTTGATATATCTAAATCATTAAAAAGCCAAAGTGAATGTTGTTTATTTGTTCCAGCTTTTGCTGTTGTGCTGTTAGAAGTGTTTACTCTAGTATAGTTTAAATATAAATTCCAATCATCAAATTCTGAATTATATCCAAGTCCAACTTTGAAAGCTGCTTTCCAATCAAAACTCATGTCTTGAATATTACCAGCAAATTCTTGAGTAGCAGCATTAGTATCTGTGTAATCTGTTACAGCTAATTCTAATCCTTCCATTTTAGGTTGCCACCATAAAAATGTTCCTGTTACAAACATATCCCAAGAACCACAAACATTTATTCTTGCAGGATGGTTATAGGCAGACATCGTAGGTGCTTCAGGTGCATCACAAGTCTTACATACAGGTTTTGGTGGGCATGGTTGACAAGAGTCATCATATGATTCAGCAAAAGCTGAACTTACTAAAAACATTGTCGCTATCAGTAAAGATAGTCTTTTTATAAAAGTCATATTTTATCTCCGTATTTTTATAAATATTTCCGTTTTGGAAATGTTATGCTAGATATCATAATAAAATTTTATATTTTGCGAAAAGAAATTTTAGTTTTTTTTTTAGAAAGTTGTTGGAAATAAAAAAACGGTAAATTTTTTAAGGAAATAAAAAAGCCACTTTAAAAATATCAAAGTGGCTTTTTCATGAAGTTTTCTTTAATTAGAAATCAAATCTTGCAGTTAGTGTTAACCCATGCATAACTAAATCAGCTGGTTTAGACCAGTCTGTTGTAGCTCCTGTTACAAAGTCAATACCTTCTTTTAAGCTTCTCATTCTATTTTGATTGAAATAAGATTGAAGCTCATAAGCAGCTGATATATCAAAATACCAGTTGTTATTGTCAAAATATGTTCCCCAACCAAGACCGATTGCTAACTCAGTTGCATAATTGATATTTTTAAAAGTTGTTTTTGTATTAATTACAAGTGATGATGCATCAGTAACTAGCTCTTCATTTATTTTTACATCAGAAAATTTTTGATAAAATAAACTTGCTGCAAAATCTCCAAAGATTCTGAATGTATCACAGAATATAAAGTTAGAATTTAAACCAAGTCTTGGTCCAAATAACCATGAATCTGATTTAGCTGTTGTTTTAACAGGTGAAGATGAATAAATCATTGTAGACACTAGATTTTGATCTATCCAACCAGTTTTTAAACCATAGAAAAGATTCATTGTTAATTCTTTACCATTATAAAAAGGTCTTCCTAGTTCCCAATCAAAAATATTGAAATCTAGATCCCATTTGTTTGTAATTTTTGAAATATTTGGTGAAGAACCAGCGTCTATAAACCATGCAGGAACTAAATCAAATGCATCAGCTTTAGTAGCACTAGTTGAAGTATTCATGTTCATTCTAGTATAACGAACTACAGTTTGCCAATTATCGTATTCGAAATTGTATCCTAATAATACTTTAAAAGCTGCTTTGAAATCAAAGCTCATATCTAGGAATCTAGCATAATCAGTATTAGCTAATACTGCATGTCGATCAGTTCCTAACTCTAAACCATCTTCTCTAGGTTCCCAATAAAGGAAAGAAGCAGAAGCAAACATATCCCAAGATCCGCAAACATTAACTCTAGCTGGGTGGCTATAAGCTGATTGCATAGGTCCGCCAGGAACATCGCAAGTTTTGCAAGGATCAGGTGGGCAAGGATCACAACAATCATTGTTATGACCTGCATAAGCAGATGAAATAGTTAAAAGTGCTATTGTCATCATTGCTATTTTTTTAAATAACGTCATTTTTTTACTCCATGATGTTACAATTTTTAAAATAAGTTTCCTTAACTTCTATGTATAAACAATTTTATATATTTTTTTAAACGTTTTTTTTTATATTTAATGATTTATAAGCAAAATTGATCAATATTTAACCATCTATTTATTACAAAATCATTTTCTTTTTTCCATGTATTAGTTGCTTTTTTTGTTTTTATTATTTCATTTAATCTTATGATTAAATTTGACTTATAAACCCCAATTTTTTCCCTACTTTCAAGAGTAGTTAATTGATCAATTATAACTATTACATGTCCTTTAAATACAATAAGATCAAGAGGTTTTAATATTTTTTGAATTTCATAAATATTTAGGTTCTCAATAGGAAGAGAATCTTTATAAAAAAGAAGATCTGTTGTATTTCTTGGAGTATATCCATTAGTTGCATCAAAAAGTAGTCCTGAGCAATCCAGCCCCTTCAAAGTCCATCTCTTCATTAAGTCTTTATTTTGCGAGGTTAATGGGTAATATTTAAGTAGATCCTTAATTCCTTTTGAATAATTTGCTCCCCAAACATACGGAAGATTTATATAAGAATTTAATTTTTTTATAATTTTATATGGATTTAAAATATATTTGAGATTTGGAGATTTTTTTTTATTTAAAAAACATCCAAATCTCACATCTATGTATAAGTTTGTTGATTTATAAAAGTTGAATTTAACTTTATATATATACTTTGAAGGTGTAGAAGATAAAATTTCAAAAACCATGTTTTTTAATGCTATAAATTCAATTTCCCTAGTATGTCCTAAAGAATCTTGTTTTAAGGTTTTTTTATCCCTGCCACCGAAAACCGATAGAAAATCAGAAATATTTAAAACTGGAGTTGGTTTTTCAATTAAAAAGTATTTTTTCATGATTTTTTATTTTATTGTGACAAAATAAATATAAAAAACTCAAGTATTGAATTTAAATAGATTCTTGATTATTTATAAATTGAAAGGATTGGATATGAAAAAATATTTTTTTTTAATTTATTTAGTATATTTAAGTAATATTTCAGCAGATTCAGTTACTTTGTTTAATGATTCCCCTTTTGATATTGTAGCTATTGTACAGTCAGCTAATGGTAAAGTTCTAGGACAAGAAAACCTTCATCCAGGAGAGCAATCAGTTTGGTCAACAGATTATGATGTAACAAACTTGGATATAGATTACACTTCAAGCGGGTCGTATACCCCATATACTGTTATATGGAGATGTTCTTATGAAGGATTTTATTCGGTTTGTACAAATGTTGCAAGTGGTGCTAGCGTGACAGCAAATTCATGCCAGGGACCTAAATATTGCAAACCTAAACCAAAAAAAAAGAAAGGAGAGCAAAACGATCAAGAGACTTCTTGTTATAATTGCAGCAAGGGATCTAATCTAAAATAACATCACATGATTTAATTTAATGTCATGAATTTCTATAGGAAGAGATTTATTTACTATTTGTTCTAAAAAACCAATTCCTATGCTAACACAACTTATGTTTTTTAATAATCTGTCATAATATCCTTTCCCATACCCTAGTCTATGATTATTATTATCAAAAGCAAGTCCAGGAATTAAAACGCATGATATATCACTAAAATTTGCAGGTTTACATTTTTTTGGATTTGGTTCAAAAATATTAAAATTAATATTTTTTTCTAAATCGTTTTCTAAATCATTAACGAAATACAGTTTCAAAAGATTATTTTCTATTTTAGGGAGAATTAACCTTTTTTCTTCTTGAAGATGGTAGTTCAAAGTCCATAGGTTAATTTCATTTTTCTTACTTGCAAAGGATAAGATATTTTTAGAAGTTAAATTTTTAAGTTTAACTACCTTATTTTTTACAATTTCTCTTCTAGTTATTGATATTTCTTTTCTAATACTAATATACTTTTTCTAAGGGCATTTTTATTGTCATTCATTCAAAGTTTTCAAATCTTTAGAAGA
>SDBT01002883.1_pt1 | contig 29986 bp, 47 predicted proteins | sample 2277101 | NCBI WGS metagenome assembly SDBT01 (sample SAMN10404973, study PRJNA504765) | marine sediment metagenome | isolation source: marine sediment core GS10_PC15, 103 cmbsf | place: Arctic Ocean: Southern Knipovich Ridge | collected 2010
TCCCGAGTCGTCCACTCCGGAACGAGGGATTCAGCGAGGGCATCGGCCTGTTCCAATATCGACAGGAAATCCCTCTTGGAAAAATCTATATTAAATTCGCCTACAAGATCAGACACTTGACGTCACCTCAAACTGAAGGGGCTCCTCTGGTCCACGCGCGAGAGAGTAAACTACCTCGAACCTCAGCAACCCCGCCTGCGACCTATCAGTCACAATCACACTTTCGATGGTGACCTCCGGCATATATGTCGCCACGGCCGTCCGGACCTCGTTCTCCGCCGAAAGCTGCAAACCTATGTCGATCGGCGCGAATACTAAATCTTCGAGAAGAGTTCCGTACTGGAGATCGTCGGGTATCGTTCCCTTGTAAGTCTGAAGGAGAAATCGAAGCTTCTCCCGCACCTTGTCCTCGGACGTCTTCGGAAAGTTCGACGTCCCATTCTCGGCAAATGATATTACTCCTTGAAGTGCCATTCATCCTTCCTGTTCACAAGATCGGGCGGAGTCTTAATTCTGATTGGATCCCTTTTATTATAAAGGTTCATGATGTCTCCGTCACCTATATGTCTCCGTCAATAGTATGTCCAGACGTATCTGAATATTTTCCTCAAGAATATGTTTAGATATCAAATACTTATGAGATGTCCTATGCTCGTAGTCTCTTGCCAAGCTGAACGCCGTCGCGAGCATCTCGTCCCTCCCCATTGATTTATTCAACGATATAATAATAGATCGGTCAATTATATTAATAACGCCCTGACAAACATGGATAGTATGAATGTCCCACCAACTAGAAAACCATTCCGCATTGAATTTAATCCTCACGCGATTCGTCCTGTTCCGTCGTTGTTCTGGACCCGAGTTTTAGGGTCTGGATTGGGAAGGCCCACGGCCGGCGACCCGGATCCGCCGGACACACTAATGATATGATCCGTCGCGGGCGTCTCGACCGTCACTCCGTTGATCTCCATGTTCGGTATAATGTGTCCGATAACCCCTATAGAAATCGCGTGGCTTATCTTTTTCCATTTGTCCTCGATGATCCCCTTGTCCTCTGCCGACAGGTTCGAATAGTCCGTACTCCCGGTGAGCACGGGAAGGACCGCGTCGAATATCTCCTTGGCCATTCCAGCCGTTGCCCCCGCGTCTCCTGCGTTTAGTGCCATGTGATTCTCCTATGTACCCGTCATTTTATTCGTCAAGAAAGCCTCCCCGGCCGCGATGTCAATCGTGAACTGGGAAATTATATTGTTGAGTATAACGACATCGGCCGGAAAGAGCGGCGTCGGTCCCCCCATGTTCCCCATGTGCCTGTGGTCGAGTATGAACTGGAGGAACGTAGCCTTGACCCAGTCGACATAGTCCTCCGTCGCGAGACGCTTCAACCCATTCACCTTTATGTTCATTTCCCCCGTCGCTGAGCTGTCCTTGTCGAACTCTATGAAGTTCCCGTGGGCGTCCTCAATCCGAATTGTCTCGTCCCCCTTCGTCATGTCCAGGACGATGGTCTGTTCTGTGGATCCGTCCTTGTTCCGGGCCCGGAGGGTTATCTTTTCCGCGTCCGTTTTAGGATCGAGCTCTATCAGCGGCCCCAGCCTCGCAGACTTGTCCCCCTCCGCATTTTTCGTTTTCCCTAATACTTCGATGATTATCTTTCCATCCGGCTTGTCCTCAATCTTTATGACCGATCCATTCCGCGTAGCAAAAACCCGGTCCGTGGCCTTGTCCGTAACGTGCTGCGAGATCCCGTCCCGATCCCTGGTCGCCAAGTCGAAGAGGTTCTTGAAGTCCGTTGACGGAAAATATCCGTCTACCACGGGAAATCGCTCATCCCCATGAAGAAAATTGATATATACCCCCTCCCCGAGTTCGGGGACAAAAAAGTCGAGGGGCGAGGGGAATTTGGGCCGAACCCATGGGGAGAGCTCGGCTAGAGCCTGCAACTCCTCCTGTGGAAGCGTCAGGGCCCTTGCAGGGACATGCCCGTATACATCCGGGCATATGACCTTAAATGCCCCGGGAATAGGTATGTCCGGGTCATCCTGATCGTTGTAGGCCACGAAGGCGGATTTGGGTCCGATAATCATCTCACCGCCGGGGGGCTTTGTGCATAACCGCTTTGAGTTCCAGCCTCTTCGTTTGAAATGACTGCATTATTTCCCCGTTGTCTGAGATCAATCTGTTTATCCGACGCAGCCTTCTCCTCCGCCCCCTTAAGGAGATCGTCTTGAAGCTTGTTGAATTCCTTCGTACGGAGCGGCTGTGGTTTCGTTCCAGTGACCTCCATCGTGTACCCCGCGTCCCGCGTTACCGTGTGAACGGTCTTAACAGTCAAATAATTTCCGTTATGCCCCTGAATATTCGAGGCCCCGGAGATATAGAAGAGGTCCCACACACCGAAAAACGGGTCCCCCTTTACGCCGGTCACGAGGATAGCCATCATCTCCTCTTTGGCCTTCGCCGATTTACCGGAGAGCTGCGCCTTGTCGTCGTCCTTGGAATTGGCGGTCGTTGGCATATTACGACCAGCCTCGACGTCATTCTGTTTCTCCATCTCCGTAGATTTCTTGTTTTCCCCTTTGGACTTCACCTTCCGATCCTGTAACTTTTTAACTGCTTTGAGCTGTTTGAGCGCATCCGAATCTTCCAGAATAGTAGTGTCGTCCTGATCCCATATTTTAAGATGGTCGGGAACACCGCTTACATCCTCGACCTTAGCTTCGGAGAAATGAAGCTGTTTACTTTTTTCATCTATCCCCAAAGATTTACTTTTGGTTCCTGTACTGCGAAGCTTCACGGGTTTGAATGTCTTGAACGTATCCTCATTCGTCGGATTTAAGAAATCCTTAATTCCGCCCTGTTCCCGATATCGAAACACTTTCCGAACTTTGGCACGTGGACTTCTTTTCGACGTACCAAAATAAAGAACATTCGAATGAACGTACCATACCTGACCATAAAAATTCGCCATCTTGGTTAGAAGATCGGCCGCAGTCGTTCTTCTCTTAACGGGATTTCCCTTAGAATTAACCTTAATCATAAATAACGGAAGTGCCCACGGTGGGGCATCCTTTTTCGATATGATGTCATCTTCGAGATAGCGCTTGGTGTCCGGCTCTTCGACGGCCCATGCCAGCCGAACGCCTAGATATTTCGCAATCTCACGGAGTGCGCTTTTGACAGATCGAATAACTGGCCGCGTCTCCCGAATCCTGCCCCGGGAAGGCCGAACGGTTGTCGCCGTTTTCGAGAAAACGTCGAGAGGAATGGGTACCCGCGCCTTGGCGAGTCCCTTGTGCTCAAGTGCAAGGGTAATATTCACTCCGAGTTCGCCATAGTCAAAAGAGTTACTAACTACTATGCCCGAGAAGACGCGGGCCGTATTCCGTAATGTACTAAACCAGTCCCACCATCCCAGATACAGCTCATATCCGGCGGCCTTCGTAAAGAAAATAGTGTCCATGTCCGAAACGGCGACCCCGCGAAATATTAGGTCAAGCCTGTCGCCTTTGTCCCGTTCATTAGTATAGCGAATCTCTGACAGCCTACTTCCAATGGACCGTGGAATTCCCTTGCTGAACTTATCACGTTTCACGTTTTCAAAACTCTGGGTCTCCTCTACTTTTCCTCCCGGAAGCTTGTCGGAATTTATAAAATTCAACCTAAAATATGGACTCGTCGTTTTTCTAAGACGCGGCTTCGGATTAAGAAACGCCATCAAACAACCCCGATAACTTGTGGATTAGGAAATATTATCGTCTCGGCCGGAGAGAACGAGAAGACGTCCCTGTCATTGGCGTCAATGATATGCTCGGCGAGGTACTCGTCGTTGAGGAGGCGCTTGGAAAGGAGATCAATCCGGAGCAGCTCCTCGTTCCGTATCTTGCCGAGAAGCCTGTCATTGTCGTCGAACTGCGTCTTGTCACGGAACCCGATGATCTTTATGGTCCGCCCGTCCTTACTGGATTTTACAAGCTCAATCTGTTTTTCGAGATACTGAAGCATGCCAGCCCCCTAAAATATATTTGCCAAATCTTTGATCGTGGAAATGGTCGTGTTGCTCAAGCGGTACACATCCTCCACTGTCGTAAATACAAGATCCGGGACAGTTATTAATTCGCAGGCAAACGACATCCTTATGGGAATCATAAGTTTATTAAGCTTCAGAACTCTCGGAGCCGCCCGGGTAAGGTGACCTACGACATACTTATCCACAGCCATGCCGAGAACGACCGCAGGTGGCGCCGGGTCAGAGGTGACCGATCCCCTCACGAACTTTCCCGTGAGGCTGGCCACGGGATTGCTGAATACCCCTATCCGGGGAAGTCGGAGCTGCTCGAGCGCCGACTGAAACATCCGAATACGGACCGACTTCCGGTACAACGGCCCGACCCCTGTGGCATTCTTTCCGATATCCTCTTCGTTCTGAATCCGACCGAGAGTACAGGAAACCGGGAAGTCCTGATCAACACGAAGCTCAAACGTTATCGTCCTCGGACTGTTGCCCTTGAATATGGGAAACTGGAACCGGCTACCGGGGGACGACGCGAAGGAGTACTCGGCGGTGAAATCATCCACGTATCCGGTCTCCGGATTGAACTGGAACCCGAGGAATATTGGGGGAACCGCATCCAACGCAAGAAGGAAGCCCTTGTACCGGAACTTGAACGCGGATTTCTGTATACTGTTTATACTCATCCTTCCTCAGCCTCATCCATGGACGTCATCTCTTTATCTATTATATCCACTACTCCTCTAATTTTCAGTTCTTCCAGCATTCGTTCGATAAAAGGTCGAAGGAGTTCTATTTTTCCCTCGAAGCCGGATCCCCTGAGATCAATCGATACGTTGGCTCCCACTCGTTGGGGACCCGTCCCCCCGATTCTGACCCTTTGCGCCGCCGCCTCCACAAACGGCTTAATAAGATTTCGAATTTCAGACCGTCTGTCCTCCGGATCTTTTAACTCGGCTGCGCTCAAACTAAATCCCCGGGCCGAAGCCCTCGCTGCCGCCGCCTGCTCCGAGAAATTGCCGAAAAACTCAGGGACCTTTTCAAATACCCCCGCAAGAAAATTCTGCATTATCTTCGCGAAATCGAAGAACAGCCCTTTCATAATATTCAACGCCCCCCTGAAAAAATCCGGAATCTGGCCGAACACCTTCTGTATATTTAGGATAACGGCCTCCCACAGTCCCTCTACCCCATCTAGAACAAAGGTAAGACCTTTCATGAGGAAGTCGATGAATGGAATCGAGGAGGGGAATAAATCTTTGATAAAGCTAGCCACTCCTGCGGCCCCCCTTAGAATACCTGACTTTATCCCCTTTATCATTCTTAAACCAAGCCCTAAAATAAATATGTCTAATTTGCTGATGAGCTTGACTATTCCAACTAATCCCTCCGCAGCAAAAGCATTCGATATAATCTTTCCGAGATTCTTTATGAACTTAACGGGTCCGGAGTCCATTATGAGGTCCCACGTCGTGGATATCAGCTTTTTGAACTCATCCCAGTTCTGCACGATGTTAATGATCCCCGCGATGAGTATACCGATGCCCGCCCCTATGGCCGCGCCCAAAGGACCGCCGAACAGAAATCCGATTCCGGCACCGATCCCCCCCATCTCTACCATACCGGAAGTGAATGTCCCTATGCTGACTCCAACCTCCTTGAACGTATCCACCAACCGTTCGAAGAAGGCAACGACTTTGATTATCGCCTGAACGAACGGGTTCCTCATTATGTCCAAAATAGTAAAGAACTTATCCCCCAAAAACGCTGCATCTCCGGCACTCACCGATCCGGTAAAAATGCCCTGAAGAAGAACCTTAATAAAAGTGAACCAAAATTTTATCGGTTTAATAATCCTGTCCCGTATGAAATTTATCATTGAGGCGAACGCATCCCGGACTCCGAATATATTATTCTTCCAGAGGGAAAAGACCCCGAGAACAATCCCGAGCGGGGCGAGAATCTTCCCACCTATGCCCTTGACGAATTTAGCGATCGTCTTTCCTAGCCCGGAGAAGGCCTTCCCCGTATTGCCGAACACTCCGGACAACAGCCCTTTCCCCTTGGCAGCCCCGGCGCCAGGGACAGTCTTTGTAAACCGCCCCAGCGTGTCCCTCTTCGGAAGGATGCTACTCGGCGTCGACGCGGCGAGAGCCCTGTTGGCCGCCGCCGTCTGGATGGCCGCTATGTTGTAGGCCCGCAGGCGTACCACGGACTGCCTCAGGATATTTTGGAAATTCACAAACGCCCCTGCCATGAGCGACGCCACGAAAAGTATCGGCGGTATCGTCGCCGCCAAGGCCCCCAGAACAAGTATGGCAATCTTCACGCTCTTCGGCATCTTCTCGAATATATCCACGAGTTTCCCCATCGCCTTGACCATTTTAAGAGCTATGGGAAGGAGCAACTTCCCAAACGACACCGCCATGTCTATAACCTTCCCCCGCAAGATCCGAAACTGATTGGCGAAATCCTGCGAAGTTCGAGCGAAGTCCCCTATCGCGTTCTTGGATTGCTCCTGAGCTATCTGAAGCGTCGCGAATGCCTTGGCCTGACGCTGTGACTCGAACGTCATTCCTCTCGTCGCATTTAATGCCACTCTCTGCTTTACATCCGTCTCTAGAATAGAGATTCCCAAGGACTTGACACTTTCCCGCTCACCGAGCAGAGCCTTGGTCAACGCCTTCGACGCTCCCTCTGCTCCGCCTGAGAAGTTAGTGAACGACGCGAGATCCACAGCCAAAGTCTGAACTTGATTGGACAGATCGAGGGCCGCCTTCTGAGAGAATCCGAATCCCGTGAGGAGATCTCCCGTGTCACTCAAAAGAGTCTTCGCCTCGAGGGAGGACAGCCCGAAGTTCTTCTTGAGGTTCGTGGCCATCGACTCCGCCTCCGTCTTGATGGAGCTGAACACGACCCCAAACTTCGACGCCGTCTCCTCCGCGTCCGACGCGACCTTGACCAGTACTCCGGCCAACCCCACTATCGGAAGAGTTATTCCCAGCATGGCATTTCGGAATACCGCCCGCTGTTGGATCATAACCGTCGAGAGTCCGGTAACCTTCTTGGTCATCCGGCTGTACCGGCGCTCTAGCTGTGCCATGGGAGCAGCCGCACGGTCCACGAACCGCGCTACGAATCCGAGTGTCGCCGTTTCGGCCATTAGTTAACCTTACCGGGCTGGCCCATTCCGCCCGAATTCTTTGGAAAGAATTTCTTCATCTGCCACGCTAGTGCCTTAATCATTTTTTTTCTCCGCCGCAAAGGTTCATTCAGAAATTGCGTAGTCGTCCATCCCCAGAAGTAGGCGAAAAATCCCATCGTGTCATACAAAACTCCCGCCCCCGACTCGTCAAGCATCCCGGACTCTCGGAACACCGGATCGGCGTCCCAGTACATGTCCGGGTCTATGCTAAAAAATCCATTGGATTCACCCGATGCTCAAAGCCGGTCCCGCACTTTTTACATTTCAAAGCAAACTCCATGACCGGCCCTGGAGCCTTCGCCTTACCCCCCATGACCGTGTCGACTATGACTTTCCTGTCCGCCCGAACCATGTTCCTGACCATCTTCAGATCGGGCTTCCCCTGCTTGTTCTTCTCTATACAGTGGAAAACTATGTCCGTCATGAACTCTCCGATTCCAGTCATGTCCGTCGTGGACTCGCGAGACTGCTGGAGCAGGAAGGCCGCCTTCATGAGGTGGCCGTTCGGATAGTTCAGAACGATACTCCTGGTCACATCACCGGTACCGTTCAAGGCTATACCCCGCCGGAGCTCGACTCCGATCTGAGGATCCCCCTCAAGTATTTTAAGTCTACTGAGATCATATATTCCATCCGATTTTTTTCCGCACCCTTCCTTCGGGCAATTCTCCTCGAAAGTATAATCGTCACCCCACGAGAGTTTCCGTATCTCGAGTACGATCGTCTGAAGAACCCCGATGGGAAGATTCTTTATCTGCTTCTTGTTCGGGATGATTTCGACACCCTTCTCCGTCTTCCTTCCATCCACCGACACGATGCACCTATGAATGAGCTCCATGTAGGCCTCGGGCATGTCATCCTTGTACTCCGGCTGGGATATCACCTCCTCATCGACTCCGGCAACTTCCCGAACCGTGATATTTTTGTAACCCTTTCCGTCGAGCATGAACCCGACGGGCAGCTCGATCTCCTTTTCTAGACAGTTTTCATGCTTCATCTTAAGTCTCCTTTGGAAAAAATGGGGGCGGAGCTAGTCCGCCCCCGTTTATAGTAGCGGAAAATTACCCGCTTGTGTTGGAGTCCGTAGAGGGGTTAGCCCCGACGTCCTCATAGAACCAACCGTTGTGCTGGACTTCAACCTGCTCAACGAGAGGATCCTCGGAGTTCGCGTCCAACTCCCCAGCCATATACTTAGACGGCCAAGCGTCCGGTGCGAACACCTGCTTGAAAACCGTCCCGTCACGATTAAGAAACTGGATGACGAGACCCTTTCGGTATTCCGCCGCCCCTGTTCCCTCGGCCGTGTTCTGAACAAGGTCAAACCACTCTTCCATGGTTCGTCCTGCGTCCTGACCACGCTCCATGACGATAGCGGGATAATTTGTGAATCCCGGCAATTTCTTGGTCTTGTTCTCGTCCCCGACCCGCCAGTCAACGACGTTAACTTCTTTCTCCAGTCCCGTTATGGTCGTGAAGCCCGCGACAAAGATGTCCTCGTTATTCTCCCGAAGGAAAACCTTGAACCGATACCTTGCCCGAATCTCAGACCCGGAACCCTGTTGTGTTTCTGTTGCGCCTGTAGGCATTGGTCAATCCTCCTTATGCGGCTTCTTCAATAGTCGACCCGCCCGACGCGAGCTGAGTGACATTGAACCAGATGAATTCGGCCGTCCTTTTGTTGCGGATCCCAATCTTCGCTACGACGAGGCCAGCCTGACGTGTGGTGTCAGTATTGACTTCGTTGTTGCAGATCACTCGGAACGCTGCACTCTGAGAGGCGCCGTCAAGGGCACCCGTGAGCCAGTGATTCCGCAGGAAATCCGAAACGATGGCCGTTATTTGTTGGTAAAGAACTGTGTCGTTCGGTCGAAGCACCGCGAACTCGGTGTTGATCTCAACGAACCTCTCGATGAACGAGGTATTCAGCCTCTCACCGATAAACTTGAAATCAGCCGCCCTGGTTATTGCTCCGGTGCGTGCACCGAATACCACGACCCCGATTCCCTCCTTCGCCTTGATCAGGTTTATACGATTCTCATTCAGAATTCCGGCATTCACCGTTCCAACCACCCGCTCGATGCCGCTCACGCCGTTGAGCGTAGCTGCATTGCCAGCAGGACTAAAATGAATCCCAAACTGCGGAAGATCCGCGAACCGGGCATAGAGTCCTATGACCGCTCCCGTAGGTGACAACGCATTGTCATCATCGGAGTCGAGAATCCACGGATAGTAGAGCGCGTAGAAAGGAGAATCCAGAGCGAGAGTCGTAAGCTGAAATGTTTTGACCTGCTCGGGGACCTGTCCCTTCTTCGAGGACTTCACCTGAAATGACTTGTTGTGCCGAACCTGGATGAAGACATCTATGGCCCTCGTCACTGCCGCACTGTCACTGGTGTCGTCGTGATCCGGACTTCCTATAACAAGGTTGTCCTCGATCTGGTTGAATCCCTCCACTCCGGTCTCACCTGTTGGATCGCCGATGTAGTCCTCTTTCACAAGGCCGACAAGTCCGGCATCCCCGTTTGCGAATGGAGCATTCTCCTGAGGAAGGATTACGGGATTAACATTCGCCGTATCGACCAGCCGAATAATGTCCGATCCAGTAAAATCGTTATTCACGATAGTGACGAAATAATTAGCCGCCTCCGTGTCAAGCGATAGGTTATCCCACACCGTCTCGATCGGAAGGTTTGCTGAATCCACGACTGTTATCTTGAACTCTCCGGCCACGCCGAGAGAACTGACCTCCGGCCTGATCTCGAAATCATTATAGACATCTCCGTCGTATTTACTTTCGACGTCGATACGAGACGCGACCGAAGCCGTGACTCCTATAGTCCAATCATCTCCAGCCGTAAGAACACCATCACCGCCATCGGTAAGAGCCAAGGTAACCCCGAGGGTACCAACATTGAACGCCACGGTGGAAGTCGGCTTGACGAGGAACGGCCCCGCGTCGTTAGGATTATCCGATGTGATCGACAATTCGCCAACCACGCCGTCAAATGCCCCTGCGGTAGAGACCGCGATCGTGTATATCGCGTCCGCTCTTCCCCCGTAAGTTCCTCCAGATGCCCCAGCTCCGTCGTCTCCAGTACTAGTACCGGTCGCCGAAGCTGCCACAACTCCAGAGTTGTCGAGGATAGTGGTCGTCGCCTTTGCGGATGTCCTGGACTCGTTGTCCGTAACATCCGTATAGTGAACCACTCTTACAAATACAAGTCTTGTCGTTCCGTTCTGGAACGCTTTCTTGACGTGTTTCCATGCCGGAAACGCGTCTGAAATGAATTCTCCAAATATCCTCTGCCATTCTGCGAAGGAGCGGACGACTACCGCCTCCCCCACTGGACCGGTTTCGGTCACACCGAATATAGCGCCAGTACTCTTGGGAATTCCGGCGGGCGGAGGAGGGGGAGAAGCACTCTCCGTGATGAACACACCGGGAGCCCTCTCAAATACATCTAAGATAGGGTCTGCCATCAGGTACCTCCTGAAAAAGATTCTTCGAAGGCGTCTAAGTCCTTCTCCGGTGTGACAGTAGCGTCCACGCCGGCAAATGGTCTGAGTGCTTCTTTAGTCTTTTGCAGGTCAAGTCGAAGATGGGTTTGTAATACAAAATCCCGTCTGTATATTTTCTTATCATCTATGGTTTCCGTCAAGTCCGTATTGGCCAATCGTCGGTACTCGATAGATTCCGTCTGCCCCTTTAGAACAAGCGGAATTACGAAAGTTCTTGGAAAAATACGAAAGAATTCCTTGAGCATGAAATTTTTATGGCTGTTGAACAGCACGAAAAAACTGATCGTATATTGATACGTGAGATCAGTTTTCTGGGGAAGCGTCACCACCTTCTCACTGTCTGGTCCGGTCTCCGCCTTCTGGACGTAGATGTCCCCCCGGTTCTGGTTCCACTCCACCTCTTCATCGACAATGGGAAAACCTGAATCTATACCGATTGCAGGGAAGGTCTTCTTCGAGAGCACCTCGTCCGCCGTATCCAAAGTGATTCGGAACCGAACATCCTTTCCGCTCTGCCGGACTGTCCACTTCTGACCTTTCAGGAATATCAGCCACTTTTTGTCGACGTCCCTTATGTCGTAATCAATCGACATCAGAACTTCCACACCTGCTTGGCGAACTTTTTCAGCTGTATCGGAAAGTCCTTCCGTCTGAGAATCTCCCGGAGCACGATGGTAAATATTGGCCGACGGGGACTATGAACACGACCATCTATTGCCTTTCGAGTACCGTCATTGAAGAACTTGGCGACGTCTAGCATGGTCCGACCACGCCCCCACTTGATCGACTGGAGTGCCCCGGCCGCAAACTTGGCCTGATGTTTCTTGTCCGATAACGTCACAAGTTTTAACCGATTCATAAATTTCTTAGTATCGATGGCCCATTTGGAATGCCCCTTCTTCTCCACGGTTCCAGAGGCCAGCGGCGCTACTTGGAGATCCTGCGCAATAATATGTTTCCGGACCGTGTCAAGATATCTCCGCCCCATACTACGCACGATCGTCTTCCCCTTTCGAGATATTCCCTGAGTGCGCAAGAAGAATATTTTATCCCGGGCCTCCTTCCAGTCCCCGAACAGACCACTCCGCTTGACGCTCCGGGCCTGCCGAGGTAATTGCGTGAACGCTATTTCAGGTTCCCCTCATCGTCGTAGTCGCCATCGTCGAACTCGATCGGCTGGCGGGTACCTTTCGTAACCCCGACTTCGAACCCGAGATCCGTATACGCATCATCCGCGATCTCCAGAATCTCTATCTCGGAGACATCCTTCCCAACCGAAACCGTCTTGATGATTACGATCCCACTGTCGGCCGTGATAGCCACGACCACCGACCCGAAAGCTGCATCGAACTTGGTCTGCATATCGGCCGCGATATCCGCCGCAGTCTGATCGTCGGCCTCTACGATAGTTATCGTCTGGATCCCGAGATTGTCGATATCCATGGAAAACTGATCGTTCACACCCGCGATTATGTCGTAAAGCTCCGGAACGGTCCCGATAAGCTTGGCCGGCACGTCCTCGAACTCCTCAGTGCGCACCTTCTTCGTGTCGGTCTCATCCTCATCCTGCGAGGCATCCGGCTCGAAATGCTTGTCAATCTCCTCTCTCCGCTCCTCATCCTGCTCCGTGAACGCAGCCTCCTTGATGAACAGGACGTGCCCGTAGGTCCGACCATGAAGCGGCTGCTCCTCAAACCTTATTATTTCGTAGATTATTCCGTTTCGCTTTATTCGGTCCTCCTCCCGAGGGCCCTTGAACCCGTGTCTGTCAAGCGACTTCTGGGCTATAAAAAGCTTTCTGACCTTCTTGAAGTCGAGCCCGAGTTCGGTCAGCTCCGAGGGGGTCACATCGCCATAGTCGACTGCCGGAATGGCGAAGTCGTCGAACGCCCGGCTTACATCCTCTTTGTATACCTTGTCGTGTTTTGAAGTCTTAAGCCGGAGATACGTGGTATTGGCTGTTCTATCCTCCTCCCCGAGGTCACGAACTATATCCTCGATATCCTCGAGATCTTCCTCTATCTCCACCCTGGTCATACTTGCCTACCATGAATACCAGTCCCGTACCGGTTCCCTCCCATTTTGTTCGGATCCTTGAAAAAGGTCGTCTTTGTGGTATCGATTACCTGCATCTTGGGAGTCCCAGTAAGTTCTCCGTCCTCATCGACGGACCCTAAGTCCCGCTTCATCTCATTCCACTGCTTTTCAAGGGCCTTGGCGATATCGAGGTAGTGATCCACCCGCTGCCCCTTGTCCGTTTTTAGGCCGTCGGGGAGCTCTATGGGATACCGCCCGGCATTCCTGTACGCCAGCTTGAAGCACGCCTGCGTCCGAACCAGAAGAGCGACGACGTACTCCCTGCTTTCTTTGAGATTTACCATGTTCGGGGAACTGCTTATCCGGCCGTGGGAGTTCCGTATCATGGAGAGGTACTCCTCGTCCGTGAAGGCGGGCTGGTTCCGGTCCGTGTCGCCGAGCTCGCCGATCACATCGTCGATTATCCGCTCAATATTCTCGGCAAGAGTGGGGTCGGACAGTTCGGATTCCACGGACGAACTGTCCACCCACGCTAAACGAAACCAATAATCAAGACTCGTCTGTTGATCCGTCTCGATAAATTCCTTCCGAGGATCGAAGTCAACGGTGTCGATCTGCGCAAACGTTCCGTCCTTGCTGGACGACTCGTAGACATTGAACGACACGATGTCGAGGATTGCCTCCTCGCCGAACTCCTCCTTAAACGCCTCCTCTAGGGAATCGACGTCAAAGTATATCCGGATTACATCGTTCATCTTAGTACGTCGGCTTCACTACCCCCCGATCTACGAGAATTCTATGCACCGTGCTGGAGACAAGATAATCCTTGCCGACCACGAAGGTGTAAAACTTCGGGCCAATGGCGCACTCTATCCTCGTGGTCACTTGGATTTTCACCTTGTCGACCGGAACGGGGCTAGTTTTCTTACTCTTCGAGATCGCCGGATTTTTCTTCAGACGAACCTCTCTCGGGCTAACTTCGCCAGCCCTCAGATCGGGGGCCGACCCCTTTTTCTTGGCGGCCGGTTTACTGGCCGCTTTCTTCTTTGCCATGGGTCAACCTCCTTAAGGTGCCACAACGTGAAGCTTCAACTTACCCGTGAAGGTAACCGATCCACTTCCGTTGGTGACAACGATTTTCTTATTCGCCGCGTCATACGCAGCCGTGAGTGTGGGCTGAGTGATCTGGTCCACGCTGGGCTCCTGTATGATCGTGATGCTCGAATCCGGAACCGACCCGTCATTGCTGCCGAGGTCGATGGGGAAGTCAAGCGTCGCCCCATTCCCGAGAGAGACTGTGTCGTCCTCGAGGACGATAAGTCCCTTATTGTGGGTTATTGTCTGTGACATTTCTGCTTGCCCTCCTTAACTTGTTTGGATCTCGATGAGGTAATCGTTGACAATGTCAACGCCCCAAATCGAGTACCAAGCAATTGGGATTACCCGTCCATGATCCTCTACAGGATCCGGGATGATCTCCATCGGAACGCTGAGGCCGAGGCCCACTGCATTGGCTCCGATAAGAACTCCCCGATAGACGTCAATACCACCGGAACCGGCGGCACTGAGAATCGGCATCTGGGTCGTCTGCATGAAGACGACATCATCGAGTCTTCCTGCTTCCCCGTTGAGCATCTGCTCCGGGTTTACGTACTGACGAGCATTCTGCCAGCCAGCACTTGCCCGCATCGTCCGAATCTGATGCGGATGCCCGATAAAGGCGTAGAACTGATCGGCGCCTCTCTCAAGCTTCGGAAGATTGAGCGTGTGAGCTCTCTCAACGATACCCTCAAGGGCTACCGAATCGAAAGGGCTCGTCACGTCTCCGGTCGCAGATCCCGTGTCGCCCGCTGCGATTGTGAACCACTTGTTCGCACTCGCAAGGTGAGCATCGCGAAGATCCTCGTCCTGAACTTTCACGAAGTCACGACCAAGCAATGTCGTCGCATCCTCCATGAGATTTCTTATCGAAAAGGTTCGAGCCTTCCGACTGAACTTAGTCCCGTTCCCGAACTCGTCCATTGTGATGAAGACATCCCCGCCCGTGATCTTGTGATGCGGGATTGGAACACCTTCGGTAAGCTTTCCACCGGCCGGCAATTCATCCAGCGAAATGAACTTAATCTTTTCGCCTGGTTGAAGCCCTGCTTCCGTCTTTTCGTTTACGAAATTTCGAAAGTGCAGGCGGGGAAGCTGGGTCAGAATTAATTCTTGACTGTATATGTCAAGAATATTCTGGGGTATATCAGCTACTTGTGTAGTTGCCATATCGCCCCTCCACTATTAGGTTGCAGACGCCTCGAGCTGCTGCAGCACCTTTTCCTTGTGTGCCGCAAGTTCATCCTTGTTCATCGTCGCCAACTCGGCCACGGATTTCTCCTGAAAACCGCCCTTGTCGACTCCGCCTCCCGCGGGTGTGCTCTCGGGTCCTACTTTGCCGTCGCCAGATTGTCCGGGGAGCTTTCCGTCGGTCATCGACTTTTTGTGATCAGCTTCGAGGGCGCCATTCCGTATTTCCGTATACCGGGCCTTCGCCTTTTCGACTGTCCCATCGATTTCCTCTTTTGTGTTCCCTTTAACCACTTCTGGTATGATCTGACCTTTGGCATCAGCAATCACCGACTGCCGATATGTTTCGAGCTCTTGCGCCTTAATTTTGTCATCGAAGGCCTTGTCCTTCCGAGCCGTCTCGGCTGTGAACTCCTCCCTCTGTTGCAGGAGCTTCGCGTCGGTCTCCTCAGTCTTGCGCCGATTCTCGTCTTCGAGAGCCGCCATTCGCTCAGAGACCTCCATCTCACTACGCTTTTTCTTGTCCACGTCCTCGGTCGCCTTTTTCTCTCGAGCCGTCTCAGCTTCCTCAAGCTTCTTAAGCTTCTCTTGGTTCTGAGCCAATTCGTCGGTGGCCTTGGATGCATCACCCTTGTGTTTCTCTATGGACGCGTAGAGCTTCTCCTTCTCCGTCTTGACACGGGAGGCTGTCCCCTTCTCGACGTCATCGTCGTAGGACTTCCTGTCCGTTACTTCGGTTTCGAGCTTCGAAACTATTTTCTCATCGGGCTTGTCTTTAGATTTTTCGTCAGTCAGTTCAGTTTCTATAGTCTTTAATTCTCGGGGCATTTCTTTCTCCTATTTTTTGGGAGCCTTGGGCTTCCGTTTTCCGGCTGCGGCCTTTTTCTTCTTGCCACCCTTTTTCTTTTTACCGGAGCCCTTCCGCGTTGGGGCTTCTGATTTTTCCGCCGGGACTTCGCCCACCGGAGATTTTTCCAATAACTTGGCCATCTCATCCTTATTGATAAGACCAGCCTTCGCCCGCTTCCCGACCCTGACCGCCTCGGCTTGTCCACCGAAAGGACCGAGTGTCCGACCGTCTTCCAACAGCCAGACCCATCCGCCCTTCATCTTGATGGGATTCTTGGTGATCATTATAGGTCGAACATCCCTTTACGATTCTGAGTGTTCGAAAAGTCGAGATCCTGCTGTCTCATTCCGGACTGTCCACCCTGCCGCGCGAGCGGGATAGGTCCCGACGGTCCGGGAGTCAGCAAAGAATTAGCGGGATTGTTGTCAGTCGACGGCATCGCAGGCGGTGGATTAATATTAAAATTCGGGGGAGCGGTAATTCTTGATCCCCCAGCAGTTATTGCTCCGGCCGCGATAGCCTCTTCAATCGTGTTTGCCATACCAGCACCTCCATAAAATCATACGATCCTACGAAACTATGCTGAGTCTTAAGTCTGAAAGTCAGGTATAAAATAACCGAGAAGGGTCGTCTATGTCAATTCCTTCGGGACTGGATAGATATCTTCGACCGCTTTCCTATCCCTCTGCACACGAAGCGACCGTTCGCCCGGACCATCTTCTGACCTGGGGGACACCGTTTCCGCTTCATTACCGAGCTACTCGAAGACCGCCCTCGAGACCGCTCTATGTGACTCGGCATTAAACTTTCTCCCCCCGGGATAACGTATCGATGATCCTCTGCTTCTCCTGCGGAGAACTGGCGAAGAATATCCGGACATTATTATTTCGGTGCGCAGTGACCCGGATCATGTACCCGCCGTTCGCGACGGTATCCGACTCGAAAGTCATGCTGTTATCGGACAGCTTCTTGGTCACGGTCTTCGACGCTGTTTTGCCCAGGGGATTTTTCCTCGGCTTCGACCCTATCGGGTTTCCCGTTCGGGTGGGCGCACTGCCCTTGGTATTCAATATTTTCGCCATTAGCGTCCCTTCGAGAGCTGGTTCATAATTCGATTCTTCTCCGCCGTAGTCTTCGCAATGAATAAACGTTGCTTGGATCCGGTCGGCGAACTCTGCCGGGTAGTTATGGCAAACCCGCCGTTCTCCGCATTCTCGACTTCTAAGGATACCCGTTTCGGCCGGGTCTCCGTGAAGTCCGGGGCTACCCTCTGGGTAACCGTCTTGGAATTAGTTCGTTGCCTCGCCGACTTTCTTTTCGTTGCCGACTTTCTTTTCGTAGCCATATCAGTCCTCCGTTATTGTCATTCGCTAGGATCCTGCGCCCTAGCCGCTCCAGCCGGGGTCTCCGACGGATCCAGCTCGCCTTCAGATATATTGTTTCCCATACGGGTATCCGCACCCTTGCCTCCAGTCTCCGCCGTCGTCCCTTCCCGACCCGTGATCTGAGGAATAGCTCCCGACTCCCGGAGCTTCTTCCGTTCCGCGTCGATCCTCCTGAGCTTATCCTCGATGTTGTTCTTTCCAAGTCGCTTCATCGCCCCGGCCCGATCCTCGAGGCCCATCTTGAGCTCCTCCTCGATAACGTTCAACTCGATGAGCCGGTCCTTCGGCAGGAAACTCTGGAAATCTATGTCGATCCAGTTCCACGGCTTCATCTTGGTGATGGGATTCTTCTCCTTCGCTATGATGTCATCGATTTCTTTTTTTATCTGAATTATTCCCGATCCCTCGAAGGCCGGGTTTCGCGCCATCATCGCCTGCTCGCCTATCACACCAAGCTCGAGAGCAAGCATAAGCGCCTGCTTGAATCCCGTTCCATATGTGATCTTCTTCCTGGCCGTTAATTCACTCAGAGGAAGGTACTGTATCTGGAGAGCGGTTCCGGAGGTGTTCGATATCGCCTGAGTCCCCTTCGTGCTATCTATCGGAATTCCCATGTTCTCGGCCAGGGCTTCCTCAAGAAAACGCATGAACTTCTGCTGAGCCGGGAGATCAGTCTGCAACTCCAACTGCTCGACCTTGGCATCCTTCGGAAGATTTCCCCACATCTTCCCCTCGCCCTTCTCCAGCTTATCTACCTTGGCACCGAACACGATCGTCACAGGATTACCATTAAACTCCACGTCCTTCTGGAATCTTCGCATTGCCGCATTAAGAAGCTTATTTAGATTCTCCGTATTTACGCAATCCGACAGCCCATAAGGCTCCTTCCCGACGAACATGTTCCGGATATGCACGAGAAACACACGACCGAGAAGATTCGGTCCGGAAAGCTGCTCGTTACGTTTTCCGTCTATTATTATTTCGATCTCCTCCGGCGTAATTATCTCCCTTCGACTGGACACCCCGCCCTTGTCCGGATCTAGAAAGTCGTACTCAATGACCGCCTCATCCGGTATGGCATTGGAATAATCCACAAACTCGTACCGAACACGAACGTCCGAGGAGTCGAGGATCTGTATCTTGGGCCCCCCGTTACCAAAGTTCGCCTTCCGGTCCCATACAACCTTGAGGAACACATCCCCGCTGACCGATCCCATCTGAGCGGCCTCTATGCCAAACATCTCGGCACCCCCCGAATTCGCCAGGATGAGGTCAATATATGGGTTTAGGAGTTTTTCGATCTTCTCGTTGAGATACCCGATCTTGAAAGGCTTCCCCACGAGAAATGTAATACTTTTATCGATGAAGGTTCGGGTCTTGTTCCATACTGGGGTAGGCCCATCGGTATCAAGTTCCGACTCACCCCAGTGGTTCCCCTTGTAGAGCTCCCAGTATTCTCGGTATCTCTCGATCCGCTTAAGTTCACGTTCGAGAAGCGCCGATTCCGTGAGTTGGTTTTTCACGAGAGTTCGACCGTGGATGCTGTCGAATCCAGTAAGTGGGGTAGCACCGAGGGACGGCATTTTTAGAGTTTACTCCCGAGAGGTTCTGCACACAAGGGTGTATAAAAAAGGGACACCCCGCTGTGCGGAGATTCTCTATCTTTTTCTTTGGTTATAGTTACCATGCAGATTTTGCATAGGTATATATCAAATTTTGCTATGGTTATAATTTACACACCACGCCTAGAATGGAACATCGCTCTCGACCTTCGGGCCGTCTTAATCCGGTTCATGGCCTCGTTAAATCTCGAGGAATGTTTGGTTCCCTGTCCCGTGAAAATATTTTCGTGGTGTTGAACCGGCCCACTCACTCCCACCTGTTCCGCTGCCTCGAGCATCAGAATCAGGCTGTCCACGTAATCGTCATGGGCGTTTCGCTGATCGGGCTTGGAGAAATACATCTTGTTCTTCCGGTACCGCTTTTCGACCGCAAACCATTGATCCGTAAAATTCTTGTACCTCCTGGTGCGCCGAACGGAGTGATAAGCCGGTATCTGAATTCTATGCCCTCGCATCTCCTCGTAGAACTGGAGGGCGAGATGGTTCTTAGACTGCTCAGAGAACGTCCAGGGCACCACCTCTATATCCGTGTGGGAAAGAATACGAGTTAAACGACTATAAACGGGATCCCCGACCCCGGTGGAATCGACCACCAGAACTCGAATATTGTACTCCCCAAGGAAGGCGCGAATATGATCGTACTGATCCTCCCAATCCTCGCTGACGAGCTCTAACCAGTTCACAATGTATTTTATCCGAACAAGTGACTTGATCGCCGATTCGCGCTGAATGAGGGGGCCGAGACGGGCCACAGTAAGCACGGTGGAGTCCTGACTACGCCCGAGATCAAGGCCGGCGACATACTCATCCTCGAATCCTGACTCCTCGAAGCCGAGCGACGGTATTTTCATGTAGTCTTCGAACATTGAGGGGGTGAGAGCCATTCCCTTCTCGAGCATCCACTCGAGTTTGTAGGCCATACGGAAGGCGTCGGAGTCCTCCCCGAGCCTGTCCCGCTCCTTCGTCACGTAGGCCTTGTACCGCTTGTTGTATTTCTGAGCGATTCGGTAGTCCGCCTCAAAGTGGTTCCGAACCTTGGAACGGGACTGGTAGAGAATATTCCTTCGGATGGCCTCGTAGAACTCGCACATCTTGTTCGACGGCGTCCCGATTTTGCATATAGTTCCGTTGACCGAGCTCATCATGGGATGTATCGACTTCTGGACTTTCAGGGTCTCGAGATCCTGGGCCTCCTCCATGATGCCGACGTGATAGGTTTTGGATTCTATCTTGGCGTTGGCCGCGGCCGTGTGTATCCGGCAGAGCGACCCCCACCGGGTTCCCTTCTTCTCGTCGATATATCCGCTTACTCGTATTATTCCGGTTTTGTATTTTTTCCTGGCCGACAGCCCCCGATCGCTAAGGGCCTGAACCGCATCCTCAGATTCCAGCCGGAGATCCATTCTCTCGTGAGTCGTGGAGGCCTGTTCGGAGGAGGGTGCGAAGATTCCGATCCATATTCCCTGCCGATACATCCCCAGCTGCTCCGGAAAAAGCTCTGCGAGTTTCGGCATGAGAACCATGAGAGTATTACAGGTGCAGGCTACGGCTTCCGTTTTACCACTCTGCCTGCTGAATATGATGGTGAGCTCCTCGCCATCATTCCGGAGGACCGATTCGAATATCCGCCGCTGTGGAACGATCTGGTAGGGATAGAGCTTCGTGCCGTTCAGGATCTCGGAATACTGAACCATCCGATCGAGTATCGCCTTGAGATCAAAGTTTCCCCAGTCGATCATCGGAACGTAGCTCTGGCGTGACTCCTCTTTGTCGTTCAGCGTACTTTCGATCGTAATTTCTTTGGATTGTCGTACGGTTGCGGAGGTACGTTCGCCGTACTCGTGCTGCCGCGTCTTTAGATCGTCGACGGGCGACGATGTCCCGAACCTTCTGTTCCGGCCTACGCGAACAGCTTTCATGGAAAGAGTATAGGTGGAAAAAATATATAAAAAAACCCCCGGGGGTTTCCCGGGGGTCTGAAGCGACACCGTCTTAGATCAGTTCGTTAGGAACAAGCCCCCGAATGATCTCCCTCGTTGCGATCTCCTGATCGACTGGGTCCTCCGGTTCGGGAACCGATGCCCCGCCCGGAAAGTAGTCTTCGCTCATGTCGTACCTCCACAAATAAAATCGTTGTCATTATTTACCAGTCGCCCAGTGAGCCAGCCCCTTTGGAGATACCTTTTTCAGACTTTTCACGGCCTCCCGATATCGCTCAGCCTCTTCAATTTTTGTGATGAAACTGTCGCCGTATTGTGAAAAGTGGGAGGTTAATTTCTGACGGGCCTTTACGAATTTGATTCTCGAAACATCCGCCTTCGCATCTCGATCCGGATCATCGAATGGCAGGTTGTATACGATCCGCTCCATACGAGCACATTCCTGTTTTCGTCTATGTAATCGACGAAGTTCTCTGGTCGCCTTTGTCATCGTGTCACCTCCAAAAGTTCTCGAGCAAACCGCTCGCCGGAAAGCCCGAAGACGTTCCGGTGAGAAGTCAGTCCGTAATCGTGGTCGCCGCGTTCGTCTTGACCGGAGCCTTCAGGAATCCCTGAGCCTTGAGGTTCCTGTCCCATATACGGGAGAAGGAGTTTAGGTCCCGCACTTCTTTCATAATCTTCATAACGTTTCCGTTCTCGAGCCATACTGCCCGGACATACCGGCCGACGGGATCCATGGTCACTTCTACCGGGTGGAATCCCCAGATTCCTGCGGAATTTTCGACCTCGAAGACGATCTCCGGGTCACGCATCAGATCGCCGTTCTGGACGAAGTGGTGAGAGACCGCGACCTGCGGAAGGCCGTTCGGGCCCTCGCCGATTATCTCGACTGTCAGGGGCATGTAGGGGGAGTTCTGGATTTTGATATATTCGCCGGCTATTAGATTTCCAGCGAGATTATTCTCGATCAGGGTCTGTATTGTTTTCATTAGGCCGTCACCTGATTATGAACGCCGCGAATAACTCGATTGAGCCATCTAATGTCCTCGGATTCCAATTTTCCGGCAACCAACGCTTTGAGCGAAGGCTTGACATAGCAGCGATTGTCCTCGGCTATCTCGTCAATTTGCAGGGCGAGTTCCAGTCTCTCGGATTTAAGTGTCTTGTTAATCTTGTATCTGTTTATCGTGGTCATCGTGTCACCTCTATTTTGATTGCCGGGGGTTTGCTGAAGAGCGTCACCCCGGCGGAATTAAAAATGAAGAAAGAGGCGGCCACTACCAGGGTGAGGCTGAGGGCCTTGAGGGAGGAGCCGTGCTTTCTTTCCATGGTTAAAGTATAGTCGTATCACGTGGGAGTGTCAAGTAAAACAGGGGCTTTCTAAACCCCCCGCAGGAGCCCCTATTAACCAAAAAACCCCCGAGGTCTTTCCGACCCCGAGGGCACTCACTTTATGCGGAGGTGACACCCAACACATAAAATCGTTTAGTCGTCCTTCGTTTCCTCGATTATGTGATCCTGCACCATCTTCTGAATCGCCATCCGGATAACCGTTCGGGCGCATACCTTATTGATAACGCCAAAATCTTGGTCGACGTCAAGTTCGACATCTACGTCGACGAGAAAGTCATACTCGGCGTCGTATACGAGAATATCCGCATTCGATAATCGGTGAATAGCCTCCTCGGCCGCCTCCTCCGCGTTGTCCGCTTTTACATACTCGCCCACCTCCAAACCAATCTCCTTGGCCTCCTCCCGCGCGGCGCCCATCTTCTCGCGATAGGACTCGATCGCCGTTTCCTTGAGTTCCTCGAAACTCGGTATCGCTTTTCCAAAAAGTTTGTTTACCGTCTCTCGTTCATTCATCGGTAACCTCCATGAGAACACTGACCTGATTTATTCCAAGCCGCTTCAAGTCCGAGAACCTCAGGTCGAAAAACGGAATCTCGAGCTCCCCGAGCTGGTCCTTCGCGCTCAGGCTCTCTTTCCAGTCCGACAGTACGATCTCACGAAGATACTCTTCGGCCGTTTTTCTCTGGCTTTTCGGGAGAGCGGAGTGCCCCGAAAGAGTCTCCTCGATCCCCTCTTCGTCGAACCAGGTAACGTCTACCGGACCGATATACTGATAGCCGTTTTTCAGGAAAAGGTTGAAGGTTACCCGGTATCGACCGGAGATCGTATAGACGTCCTTAGACGGAAGGCGTCCTTGTTCCGTGCCGGAGGGGTAGTCCCCAGCGTCGCTCCAGGTCCTCTTACCAGCCTTGATCTCCTCGCAATCGACCTCCACTATCTTTACGCGCATGCTCTGAGACTGTGCGCTGGACATCCTCCCATCTGTGGGCATTCTTTTCGTCATGGTGTCACCTCGTGTTGAGTTTTCTTTTTCACAGTCAAGGTATAGTCAAAATCCGTCGCAGTGTCAAGTGACAGTCTCAAGGAATGAGAATCCAAACTTAGGCCGTAAAGGGCCCTTTAGGCCCAAAGTTTTAGGTTCAAATCCCCCGCTCCCTATATCCGGGGTCATATATTGAAAGTTATCATGAAAGGATTGGGGGCTCCTGGCCAATGAACGGGCCAGCGGAAAAACGAAGGAGTCACCGCGTGGGACCAGTTCCGCTCGATGACGAATACCCTCGCGGCTTCGTTCTTGTACTCGGTTATCATGAGGCCCGGCGTTTGACAGGCTGGACACACTGCCCTGTCCACAACTCCTTGAGAGATGGATTTGAGGATTCCGAGATCTTCCCTTTTGTACCCGTTCCTTTTGTCCTTGTCGCAATAGCCGCAGAAGACGGAATTCTCTATGACGACGTTCATACGTCGAACTCCGTCGAGAACGGGTTCGGAATATTCGGGAGCTCCGGGACGGTTCGAAACTTCGAGAGGTCCGGCATCCTGGCGGGCTCGAGACAGAAGTCGTCCAGGTTACTATGGTTCACGTGAAACATCATGTCTCCCGTGGCCGACGTAATGTTGCCCCACGCGCCGCAGGAGGGGCACACGTATCGGATCGCATCGTTGAAAGAGGCGTCCTTCGGAATAAGTTTCTTGAAATCTTTAAGGTGATAGAAACAGTTCTCTTTGTTCCCCCTGGCGCAGGAGAGGCACTTGACCCGGTCATTCACAGGTCGAACTCCTTCGAGAACGGGTTTGTTATGTCCTTGAGCCACTGGACTGGATAGTAGAGTTCGTCGATATGGGGCACGCCTATTATCGGTCGGCCAGGGTTGGCTATGAGCCGCCCGATATCCGGATTTATATAGCCGAAGACTTTGCACCTTGGGCAGACAGTCCAGTTTTTCCCGTCCCCCTTCCGACTTCTAAGCTTCCCAAACTCCAAGAATGGGAATCGGTTCTTCCCTGGGAATTTGTATTTCATACAGTTCTCGCATTCCAGTTCCAAATCCGCGAAATTCACAGGTCGAACTCCTTGAAGGGGCGATCGATCCGGGCCTTGATATCGGCCTTCCGCTTGGCGATAGTCTGCTCGTAGTACTGGACCTTCCCCGCCCACTTCTTGATGCGTTTGTCGTTCCGAGTCTTCGCGCGATCGAGAAGGCCCGCCCGTCTATAGCACCCCTCGAGGTTTTTCATGGCCGCGTCGTACCTCTTGGCCTTAAGCCCCTTCATCGGCCTCGAGTCGGATTCCAGCTGCCGGATCAGGTACGCCTTTCCCCAGTCTGCCGAAATATCCTTCCAGTGCGGCAAATCGCCCCTGGCCTTCCCGCTTAACGCGCGAAGGAGCCAGCAGAGCATCCTCGCCGCCTTGACGGAATCCATGAGATGGGCCTTCGAAATCGGGGGAAGCCCCAATTCGATCTGGCCGGGGAGATGCCTCCCCCATATCCGGCCATGGGTGTAATAGACCCTCACGGTCAAGCGTTCCCGGTCGAACTGCTCCTCCTTGATGGCCCGCTCGATGAACGGTCGCAAGTCCGCTACCGCCCACCTGGTCTCGTTCTTGATCGTCAGTTTAATTTCCGGTCTCCTTCAGAAGGTCCTCGGCAGTGATTAGCACATGGCTCTCGTCGCCGTTGCTCCATGAATTGTGACGTATCGCTCGACCGTCATCGAGAAGGTAAATATCGTGGATGACGAAGTCCTTATCCGGATCCATGCCAACGGCGCTCGATACACCGATAATCTTAGGTGTTTTTGTCGTCATTTTGTACCTCCGAATCTTCTGGCTCCCGCGATTCTTCGATAAAATCCAGAATATCCTGATATCTGTATCGCAGACATCGACGTCCAAAATATACGGCGCGAGGCCCCTTTTTCTTAGCTCTCCAATTATGAAGTGTAAAAAGCGAAACAGATAAAAATTTAGCTGCCTGCTCCTTGTTCAATAGTTGGTTCGGATTCACGGATTGTTGACGAAGAACCGCATCGTCGGTTCTGTCATATTTTACTTTTCGGTCCATTTTTAGTCCTCCATTGTTTGATAATCCAGAAAATAAAAGGAATTATGATCCAGTCGATGCAGGCCTGCTCATACATTTAGGTCACCGTTCGCCACCATTGCAAGCTGTCCGGAGTATTTCATTATTCCCTTCCGGCCGAGCGTCAGCTGCCGAGGGGAAAGAAATCCCCGATCCGTGTAAAATTCCGCAAGGGAGGAGAGGAAGTCCGCGTCGTGCGAGTTGAACCCCACTCCATTAGAGTGCATCGTCGATCGATAGACTTGCTCGTCGTCCGTCTGGAGGGAGTGAAGAGTCACGAGCCCCCGGGCCACGGCCTTACGACTCCGGCCGAGGAGCTCCCGAATCTCGTCCTTCGTCCAGACCCTCTTCGAGAACAGGTCATTCATGACCGAAGATCCACGAGATAGAGATTCTGTGTGAACCCCTTACGTTTGGCTTTTTCCGTAGGGGTAACTTCTCGCCCGATCGTTCGGAACATCCTCTGCATCTCCTCTAGCCCCTGCTTTCCTATTGTCCACGCGGTGTGGTCGGTCGCGCGAAAGGCGAAGCCCTCCCCCCGGGACGCGAGGACGATGTGGTCGTTCTCATCCGCGTCGGTACAGGCCGCCATGAATATCTTGAGGGCCTTTGCGGGCGCCGTAAACTGGGCAATCATTTCGTTGCTACGGACCGACCAAGGATATGTTTTTACTCGTTCGTCGTTCATCGGCGTGCCCTCCAGGTCACCCAGATACAGATGGCCATTCCAGACAATCCCCAAATAATAGACCGATCAAACCAATGGGCCTCTACAAATTCGAGGTAATCTTCTAATCCCAAAAGGGCTTCGAAAAACATGTGAAAAGAGCCATGAAATCCGAGACCGATAAAGATTCCGACGTATAGGTAGAATCGTCGAACCTTCTCGAAAGTCCAATTCACTTCGGCACCTCCAGACTTTTTATGATTTCCTCGTAGTCGATTTCGGCCAGCGTTGTCTGATCGTTGAATACCACCTTTTCTGGGTGGGCGATCGGGTCGGCGTCGATGCTGAGACAGTCTCGGATATGGTCCTCCCATTCCTTTTTCGCGCGGAGGGGGTAAGTCTCGCCCCAGGGGGAGACGGCAACATAGTACCGTCCCCGGACACGAACGACATACCAGCCGGGACGGACACGAAAGAGGCTATCCCCGCCGATGAGGTCGAGCATGATCGGCGCCGTCGTCTGGTAGAATCTCATGGTTTCCTCCATCGATTCTTATATGTTCTTCGAACAGGAATAAAATTAACAAAATACACCGGGCGACCGTTTTCGCGTTCTCTGTTCCAAACATCGACTTTTCGATTAACAAGAGCCGCACACCCGTTAAGCATTCGTACTTCCAATTTTCCAGTTACTTTGAACCCCTCCACGGCGTTTTTTTCTCCTATTAAAATATCCTGAAAATACAATTTCGCGGCGGGGACTTTGGATACATCCGAATGTACAAATGCTTTAAATGCGTGAACGGCATAGATGTAAGCCCGGGCCCGGGATCCGTCGACCTTCAGGCTAAAATCTCTAGACCTGCGTTTCACGACGGAACCAACGGGGCGGAAAGCCGGAAGGAGTAAACCCTGACCCAGTGACCCCTCAGAAAAGCCAGGCCGTAGGAATAGGGGTTGTATATCCAGCCCGCACGCTTGAGGATTCCGTGAAAGATTCGATGCCGTCGTTCCCCCTCCACGTAGACGGCCTCGCCGTACCTCCAGGCGATTTTTTCTTCTTTGTAGTAAAGCTCGAAAACTCCCAGAAGGTCAGTATCGGCCATTCGAACGAGGGCGGGACCGGGAATATAATACATCCGGGAATATCTGCTACGGCCCCGAGTTTTGCCCCTCATTCTGCCCTGTTGGACTACTCGGTAGAGCTTCTTCATGATCCGGCCGCCTGTTTGACGCGAATCTCGACGAAGTAGAGCGTCCTTCGGTCCACGACCATCTGCGATTCGAGTATCAGGACTCTGCCGGCGGCGATCGCCATGGACCAGAGGAGATTTAGATTGGTTCTGCCGAAAGTCTTGATGACCCCGTCCCCTCCGTATCTCGCGGCGACGGTCTCCCCGAAGTCCGTGAGCACGGCGATCTCGTGACCCTCCAGGGGACAGTCCATGAAGAAGGCCAGGGCCTTCGAATCGCTGTCGTACGATCGTGCCCTTGTGGGAGTGTGTATCCTGAACTGCCGGCTCATTCCCGGGCCTCCAGCTGCACGATCATTTGACCTTTGTGGCGCCTCCCGATTTTCCGCAGGTAGGGGAACGCCTCCATCAGGGCCCCGTAAGCGCAGGCCTCAAGATCGAGCCTGAAGTTCTCGATCGCGGCTGTTCTTAATCCGCTAGGAAGACCCTCAACACCCCGGGAGAACCGGGCGGATACAATAGTTCCATAATGGGTTCCGTCGAACGTCGTGATCGTCGCGTGAGATGCCCCCGGTCCGCCGTCGCCCCAGGTGAAAGGTTCGTAGGCCTCGTGGATTATTGTACCGGTACCGAAAATTCGGCGACGCGAAGCGATCCGTTTTTCTGGCAGCCAGACGTCGTAATCTTGCATCAGTTTTTCTTCTTTTATGTTCTCGTCGTCCATCATCGCCCCCAGTCGTCGCCGTCGACTATCTCGGGGTTGTGTTTCTCGAGCTCGCAGCGCCAGCACAATTCCGAAACGTCGGGAACGTGGGCCTGTTCACATAGGCCCTTCTTCCCTGGGCAGGGACTTTCGTGAAGGGGCCTCGGCAGTGTTCTCATAGCCATCGTGTCACCTCGTGCTGTTAAGTTTTTGCTTTTCATTAATTAGAGTATAGTCAAAACCCCCTAATGTGTCAAGTAAATAATAGAATTTTGCGGGGGTGGAACTGAGACCGAAAAGGTCCCTTTAGGGGCTAAGTTTTGTGTACAAGAACCGGAGTCGGATTAAAAAATCAGGTGCGTGACTCGATTCTATAGAGAGGGAGGGGTAGAGCCTCATATTCTCGGCCGGCGGGGCGCAGGAGGCCACCCAGGGCTTCGAGGCGGGCCTTAGAACGGGGGCCTGCAGCGATCGCGACATTCCCGTCACGGTAAGCGCTCACATTTCCATCGATGAGAAGATACGCGGGGGCTTTCAAGCTCCGAAGGAGGCGCAGGGCGGCCGGAAGTGTTGCGGGGGTACGCTCGAGAAGCAACGACACAACACGCAAGCCCTTAGCTCGACGTCCATAGAACCACGACTTCATCGCCGGGACTTCGGCAGGGTCTACGGCTATCAGTTCGCCAGCGTTTTCGTCGACTGGCTGTCCACTCGGGCGGAATTTCGGCACATTGCCGGTTTTTGTCTGCTGCGGGAATGTGCTTCCCCTTTTCCGATCGATTTTGGCCTTCTCGAGCGTTCGGGGGTCGAATATCAGGGCGGGAACAGATCCGGCAGCTCGCACAATGCCCACCAGCTGTCTTGCCGTCTTATAGGAGAGCTCAAACTGCCTCGCTATTTTCGCGGAGGTACCACGGTTAGAAGAAATCGGCATCATATTCACCACCGTCGCCCATTTCCAGAGCGCCACTCGGGTTTTCGAAAGGGGGCTCTTCGTCGTGATATCGTAGCCCTGTTTACAAGGTCTGCAGCGGAATTCTCCAGGTCCCCCGAAATTCCGAAGGGGGCGGCCGAGCTTCCTCGGAGGCGCCGGGATAGCCTTTACACCACAACGAGGACAACTACGACCGTTGGGCCACCGGATATACTGCAAAAATTTCCGGGCCTCTTCTTCGGTCATTGTCATGTCGCCACTATACTGTCGGCGAAGCCGTCGCGCAACGCGAGGCACTCGAGATCCGAGCAGGTTAGTACGATTTACCAGTAATTTATCCCAAAATCGCGGGTTTTGGTACAGTATGCCCACCGTTCTGCACGCCTGGCAGTCTCGAGATATTCGCCAAGCCTGGCAATCTCGAGATATTCATTAAAATTTCGAAAATCGCGGACAGAGTCACTTATCTACAAGATTCAAAACCGGCTGACGGCCCGGACCGCCGCGATTGCACCGGATTGTCTATTCACTAAACTCCGAAGGGCAGGGATCAGGAGCCATACCTCTATAATCTCCAATCCCGCCGGGACCCCTTCGATACAGTAACAGCTCCCGCGATTTTCGCAATTCCTCGCGTCGACTCGTGTCCGGGGAAAACTCCAGATGGAGTTTTCCAACGGTATCCCGTGCCGCGAGTTCCTCAGTCCAACCCTTCACCGCCGGAACGCCCGGCCGGTTCGTGAATTTCCCGCAGCATTTTCCGCATTTTAGTGTTCCAGCCTAAGTGGTACTCCCGGTGGGCGAAATCCAGAAACCAACTAACCCCCGGGGTCGGCGGAAAGTTTTGGAAAAGTTTTTGGTTTGTGGTGCGGGGCGTGCTAGAAAATTGTCACAGGATTTCGAAGGTCGGTTTTCAAATGTCGTGTTCGTCTAAGAATTTTTCCCTGCGTGTAGGTACAGGATGGAAATTGTTTGCAGAAAGTTCATGCTTGCATCTTAGACACCAAGGTTGCTTCGGAAAGAATTGTACGTAGTGGAGATTCATATCGCACTTGGGACACTGGCCGATCCACTCTTTCAAATGTCGTGCTCGTCTGCGAAAGGATTAGGCGGCCAACCCATCTCAAAGAATCCAGGTACCGAATAGAGCTGCCAACCACAAGGGTCACACAATACCGTAACCATATCATC
>SDBT01002884.1_pt1 | contig 29973 bp, 28 predicted proteins | sample 2277101 | NCBI WGS metagenome assembly SDBT01 (sample SAMN10404973, study PRJNA504765) | marine sediment metagenome | isolation source: marine sediment core GS10_PC15, 103 cmbsf | place: Arctic Ocean: Southern Knipovich Ridge | collected 2010
AGGATAGAATTGATGCTTTCAAGACGTATATCGGAGAGCGACTAAATAGGCGCCATAAACCCGGCAGAGCAATGGAACAGGCCAGGTACAGCTGGGACTTAGTGTGTGATTATGGTATTTTCCGCGATTTGCAACGACACCGAATGGTGGACGACCTTAACTGGCAACTTCTAACTCCTAGGTACGGCTACGAAATTCCTGAATTAGTCGAAGAAGCTGGGCTTAGCGATTTGTTTGAGAAGTGTTTCGATCTAAGCTATAAACTCTACAGTGAACTGCAGACTGCTGGCTATGAAGAAGAGGCCCAGTACGCAACGCTTATGGGTCACCGCATGCGCTGGAAGGTTACCTATAATGCTCGTCAAGCTTTTCATTTCCATGAACTACGAACGACACCTCAAGGTCATCCAGGCTATCGCAAACTTGTAAAACAGATGCACGACGCGTTAGCCGAGCACCATCCCTTGATCGCTGAATCGATGAAATTTATCAATAAAGACGAAGATCCGAAACTCACACGTCTGGCAGCAGAAAGATATACCCAATATAAACTAAAACAATTAGATGATGGAAATACTCCGCGACCACATAACACCAATAAACGGTAGATTAGACCCTGACCGCACGTTTGAAGGTTCTACCAAGCATCGCGAAGTTAATGCGATTGAAGATGCTCGTACAGCTTTTTATGAGAATGAAACCCTAGCGAGAAAGGGTCTTAGAGAAGAAATTTTGCGAAGACAGAACCCAGAAGGTGTTTTTTTCATAGTAGCACTGGCAAGAAAGAACACGTACGGTTTCAATGAGCAGCCCACTGTCGGTGTCGGAGAAATTGACATAGAAAGACTTAACCATTCTGGGCTAATATACACGGCTGTTGAAAATCACTTATTCGTCCCAGTTAAAACGAACTGTGAATTTTATTTAACACTAGAACCCTGTGAAACCGCGAGTGCATATGTAGAAGTGGAAATTGTAAAGAATAGTGAAGGCTTTAGGCCAAGTATATATTTAGGCAGTAAGGATAATCTTATTGATGTTATTACAAAACCTGCGCACGTTTCGTCAGAAAGTTTTATTTCAGAGCTTTCTGAGCTGTACGGGCCTGCTGCAAATGATACGTCGGAACGGCTTTGGCAGGTTACAAATGAAATCTTTCATTTACTGAGTTTTTAAATTATAGGAGAGGATGCGTTGCTTTTTCGATCGTGTGAACGATCAAAATGTGACAAATTTGCAACTGAGCAGCCGAAGGGGTAAGAAGGCAAATTACGGTGTATGTTCCGTCTTGTCTGTCTCTTTAAGAGTTTGTTTAACTCTATTTAACCCCCTCGGCTTCTGATCTATAGCGACGATTTGCCCAGAAGCACAGCGTGTTCTTTTCGCATAACAGCGCAGCTCATCCGAGCGACTTTAAGCTGTATGCGAAGTTCGTTTCGTTCACTTTCGTTGGAACATACTGCAAGTAGCAACTTAATACTATCAATGCGCAGCCCAGCGTCTTCTTCGAGCGCCTCGTTGAGTCCAGGACCGTACATAAGCTACTTCACGCTTTGTAGTGGTCGGGCAGAGCTTGTTCTTGCTGTTTCCAGAGCTGCTTGAAGTCGTGAATCTGCATCTTCTAGAAGTTGAAGTGCCGACTCCTGACTTGCGTCGTCCGGGATCTGGCTTATTTCTATCGCGCGTCGCACGAAAGGGCCTTGAACCGAGTCTACTGATTGCATGATGCTCCTTAGTACTCGAACACTTTAATTTTCACAGTTTGCCGTTATGGATGTATCCTCTCCTTTTTAATGTGCGTGAGTTTTACCCACACTGGTCGAACGGTGTTGTTCGCCCATTAGGTTTCCACTTTGTCGGCGGATTCCTTAGGGTTAACAAGCCTATAAAACAAAAATCGGCCTTCTTTCGATTGAAGCCGATGGTTCGTTTTGTCTATTTGTGCGTTACAACTTCAATCAAATATTATGCGCTCACCAGCATCACGCCGACAAAGCGGCTAGCTGGCTTGGGAATAATGATTGATTGAGTGTTGTTCACGAGTAGAAAGATACTACTACAAGGAACCGGTGTCAAATTGATACATACGATTGTTCTTTATTTTTATTCAGTGTACTACTAATTAGTATACACCCGTTTGTTACGTTTGTCAAGTATTGACTAGTGTTGGGCTTTACTGTAGACTTTTATTCGATCATCACCGAAGACAGTGACGTCCGCTAACCAGCGGATATAAGAAGTCACCAAGGCGAGTAAGCAAAATAGATATTGTTATAACTCTTTCGATGCATGGTACTCGGAAGAGATTTTTCTTTTCAGAGGTGTAAATTAACAATTCAATTGTCAACAATAAGGAGATTCAAATGGCGCTAAGTCAAGAGAAGAAAGAAGATATTGTTAACGATTTAGTGAAGCACCTGACAAACAGCAAAATCACAGTAATGGCACTTTATACAGGCATGAGCGTGAAACAAGCACAGGAACTTCGTGTTAAGGCTAAAGAAAGTGGCACTTCACTAGTAGTCGTTAAAAATCGCTTGGTTAAAGTCGCAATAAGTAAAGTCGAAGCTCTAAAGGACGTGGATACGTCGAATTTAGAAGGACAGCTAATGTACGCCTTCAATGAAAATGATGAAGTCGCACCAGCTCAGATACTTGCGAATTTTGCTAAGATTCACCCTGTTATAGACCTCAAAGGAGCGTTTAACAACGTGGGTGAGATGATGGACGAAGCTCAGGTGAAGCATCTGGCCTCACTTCCGTCCAAAGAACAACTGCACACACAGCTCGTTGGTACAATTGCAGCTCCGCTGAACGGATTTGTAAATGTGCTTTCAGGAAATATGCGTGGGCTAATTAATGTGCTAAGCGCACAGAAACAACAATTAGAAAGTTAAGAAACTTTAAAAAACCTATAAGGAGATACGAAATGGCTGAAGATAAATCAAACGACGCGGCAACCACCGCAAAAAGCAAAGACGAAAAAAAGGAAATCCCGAAGAAGTTTGAAAAGCTTGTTAAGGAAATCGAACAATTAAGCGTGCTAGAACTAAGTGAATTAGTCGGCATTTTAGAAGATCACTTCGGCGTAAGCGCAGCAGCACCTGCCGTTGCAATGGCAGCACCTGCTGCTGGGGAAGCTGGAGAAGCAGAAGTAGAAAAGAGCGAATTTGACATCGTCCTGAAAGACGCAGGCTCACAAAAAATTGCCGTGATCAAAGCTGTAAAAGAAATTACAGGACTTGGTCTTGGTGAGGCTAAAGCTGCCGTAGACGGAGCACCAAAAACAATAAAAGAAGGTGCAAACAAAGAAGAAGCACAGGAAGCTAAAAAGAAGCTCGAAGAAGCTGGAGCAACCGTAGAACTAGCATAAACAACAAGTTGACGTTGAATTGCACAGTAAACTAAAGCCACTTCGCATGGACGGGTGGCTTTTACTTTAGACTAGTAACTACCTATTAATTTAGCAAGAACACTAGTTGGTTTACAGTGGGGATAACTTTTTGACTCAGTAGTACTAAAATGTTACTCTCAATATGTATATAGCGAGTAGTGAATAACAATTATATTCAAAGGTTTATTCATCTAAACACAAAGAGACGAATTATGGCAGAGTTACCAGAGAAACAAGTAAAACGACTAAAATCACTCATACAAGAGGCGGAGACTTCATTAGCAGCTGCAAATGAACTGCTCGTAAGTCTTGTTGGAGAAGACGAACATGTTGTCGCAGCAACACGTCAAGAATCAACGGGCAAGATTATTGAGGGCGTTTTTGACGGACAAAATATGCTTGGACCTGATGGCAAAACATACCCCGTGCCAGCAAACTACGCGTCAAAGTCTAAGCTAGTACAAGGCGACATTCTTAAATTAACTATCGCAGATGACGGCGGATTCATATACAAACAGATTGGACCTATTGAGCGTAACCAACTAATCGGAACTCTCGTGCAAAAAGACGGACAGTATTTCGTAGAGGCCAACGCCAAAGAGTACCGTGTGCTGCTTGCCAGTGTTACATATTTTAAGGCCAAAGCTGGCGACCAAATTAGCATTATCATTCCACAGGGCGAAGACGACGTCGAGTGGGCCGCAATCGAAGCATCCCTTTAATATAGCTAACAATATGGCCGAGTTACGGCCTGACATCGTAATGTCTCCACACAATCCACAATAAGCAGTTTGGTTTGGTCAAAACCGCATCATTTCCGGTGACGAAGTGAGCTATACTAGTTCACATGCTGCAAGTTGTGGAGGGGAGACAACTACATGGCTAAACGTGCCTACTACAGAGAGTACCGGCCTTATAAATTGACCGAGGTTATGGGACAACCGCATATCACTCGGACGCTTGAGAACGCCCTTAAAAGTGGCATCATTAGTCACGCATACTTATTCAGTGGACCAAGAGGTGTTGGTAAAACTAGTGTTGCGAGAATATTCGCTCATGAAATTAATGACATCCCCTACGATGACGATTCGACTCATTTAGATATTATTGAAATCGATGCCGCCAGCAATAGACGCATCGACGAAATACGTGATTTGCGAGAGAAAATCGGTATTACACCGACAAGTTCTAAGTATAAGGTTTATATAATCGACGAAGTACACATGCTGACCAAAGAAGCCTTCAATGCGCTCCTTAAGACGCTTGAGGAACCGCCAGAGCACGCAATCTTTATTCTTGCCACAACTGAGGCGCATAGGCTGCCTGACACGATTCTTTCACGGACACAGCACCACACTTTCAAGCCTATTTCCCTAAATGACCAAGTAAAGCACCTTACACTAATCGCAAAAAAAGAGAAGATTAAGATTAGCGCCGAGAGCCTGACTCTCCTTGCTGTTCATGCAAGTGGAAGTTACCGCGACGGCCTGAGTTTGCTCGACCAATTAGCCACTAGTCACGGCAAAACTATTGAGTTAACTGATGTAATGGAATCTCTTGGTTTGGCGCCAGAACAATTAGTTACCGAAGTACTGGTTGCTGTGAATACTGGCGATTCAAAGTTACTTCTCGAACTTATCGACAAAGCCTTTGCAGAAAGTGTGAGCGCACAAATGCTTGCTAAACAGATTGTGGCACATTTACAAGCACAGTGGGCAATTGGCGAATCTTACTCTGTAGAATTATTAAAGTTAGCTGACGGATTACTTGCAGTTCAAGGAGCCAGTGAACCAGAAATCAAAATGACGATTGTTGTTCTTGAAGCGTGCCTTAATTCACCGCAGTTTGCTACTGTTGATAAAACAAAGCGTGAACGAAGCAGGGAACAAGTAAAACAGACTTCAAAACCAAGCGCTGCACCTAAAGCAAAAACTCCTTCAATTATTAATCAAACTTTTGCAGCCAAGAGCCTTGAAGATGTCGTCGAAACAAGAGAATTCGACCACGAAGCCTGGCAGAGGGCATTGACAGAGATTAAAAATACCAATAACTCACTTTATGCTGTGCTTCGCATGGCCCACGCTGGGTTAAATGGCGACGACGACGTTGTTATCTTAACTTTCCAATTTCCTTTTCACCAAAAACAGGTGAATTCAGCCAAGAATAAGAAAATAGTCGAAGAAGTCTTAAGCGAAGCTATGGGCCAGACAGTTAGTCTTAAGCTAGTAGTGGACAGAGATTTAAATGTTTCCTCCGATGGTGGCATGGAGTCTGACGCGCCAGTAAACAACATGACAGATGAACAGATTAATAGTGTTATAGATATCATGGGCGGCGGAGAGGTTGTCAGTATATAAATGGCTGAAAAAGGACGAATACCACCACAAAATGTAGATGCCGAGATCAGTCTGTTGGGCTCGATTCTTATAGACAACGAAGCATTAGGCCGAATAGCTGATAAAATTCACGCTGACGATTTTTACGAGAAAAAACATGCAATCATCTACGACGCAATGATAAGCCTCTACAATACACACAAGCCTGTAGACCTACTAACACTCTCGAACGAATTAGAGGAGAAAAAACGTCTTCGTGAAGCAGGAGGTTCAAGCTACCTAACTGTACTTACTAACTCTGTACCTACGTCAGCACATATCGAACACTACGGTGAAATAGTGGCGCAAAAGTCCACACGAAGAAAACTGATTAGTGCGGCTGGCGATATTACTAATATGGGGTTCGACGAAGAGGGCGACGCTAACGAGTTACTGTCCAGAGCCGAAGCGGCCGTATTCTCGGTGTCGCAGGACAACTTAAAACAAGAACTTGCTTCAATAGAATCGATCTTAACGGAAAGCTTCGATAGGCTTGATGAACTTCATAAGAACAAATCGAAAATGCGCGGCGTACCAACTGGCTTCCGAGATCTTGATAACATTCTAGCTGGACTGCAACCATCCGATTTGATCATACTTGCTGCTCGGCCCTCGATGGGTAAATCAACCTTAGCTATGAACATGGCTCATCACGTTGCTACTAAAGAAAAATCTTCAGTGTTAGTCTTCAGTCTAGAAATGAGCAAAGAGCAACTAGTTGACAGGTTGCTAGCAGCCGAGGCAGGAATAGACGCATGGAACATCAGGACGGGTAACCTTAGTGACAAGGATTTCGAAAAGCTAGGGCATGCTATGGGAACACTTTCAGAAGCGTCAATCTTTATTGACGACTCACCAATGGCGACTGTTCTAGAAATGCGTACGAAAGCGCGTAGGGAACAGCAAAAGAGACCCTTAGGCTTAATTGTAGTTGACTACCTGCAGCTAATGAGTGGTACTGCTAGAGCTAACTCGGAAAATCGAGTACAAGAAATTTCTGAAATTTCGAGAGGTCTAAAGGCTATGGCACGTGAACTTAACGTTCCTGTTCTAGCACTGTCGCAACTTTCACGTTCAGTTGAGAATCGTCACCCACAAATACCACAACTTTCCGACCTACGTGAATCGGGCTCTATCGAACAAGACGCTGACGTAGTGGCATTTATGTACAGAGAAGATTATTACAATCCTGAAACCGACAGAGAACACATAACAGATATTTTCATTAAGAAGCACCGAAACGGCCCCACTGGAAAGATAGAGCTCTATTTCAGTCCTGAAAGGCTTCAATTCCTTTCACTAGAGAAACAACTGTAGTTTGACTGTCTTCAATACGTTATAATGTCGGTCAGGATTATGAAAAAACTTATGCTTAGCGAGACATGGCTTTATAGGTATCGATTTGTCTTCGGATATTCGGTATTAATAGTAACTTGTCTATTCACACTTTTATACCGCTTGGGTGATCTCTTACCTGGGATTAATTCTCTAGAGGCTGACACAGCAGCGAAGAGCATGAGTGTCGTTGATTTACTCAAGTATCCCGTAGATTTTATTTACCACTTACTACAATACGCAAGTATTAGTTCTCTTGGTCCTTCTGCGTTTGCATTGAGGTTACCCGGTGTAATTCTAGCTGGCCTTACCCTGACTCTATTCTTTTACATTGTTGAAAACAGATTTAGTAAAAGAGCAGCGATTGTCTCTACGCTCTTGCTAGTGTCATCGAGCTGGTTTTTGAACTTTGCAAGACTTGGCACGACCTCAACTCTGACGGTATTCCTTGTATTGTTACTATTCTTTCTTAGTATTAAACTCAACCAGAAACACTCTCGGTTCTGGCTTTTACTCCTAGTAAGCGCGGCAGCGCTTAGCGTATATAGTCCCTACTTTATTTACTTATTAGTGACTGGGGTCTTGTTGTCATACCCAAGCCTACGCGCCTACCTTAAAGTTGCGAAAAACAGAGACCTCTACTTAGCATTAGCTTTATTTACGGTGCTTGTATTACCGCTGATATTCTCAGCCGTTAATAACTTTGAAATAGCCAAAGAGTTGCTCGTGTTACCAGACAGATTTCCGAATCCTTCAGAATATCTACAAAATATATTTGGAGTAGTCGGGCATGTAATCTGGCGCTCTGAGGCATTTCCTGTTTTACACCTAGGAACACTTCCGATGCTAGAAATATTTTCTGTAAGCATGGTAGCTTTGGGTCTTTATCATTACGACCACGAGCTTAGCAGACACTTGTCAAGACTTGTCCTGGGCGGAGTTGTAGTCGTCATAGCTTTACTTGCAGTCAACGGAGACCAGTCGGATTACGCTTTGCTCTTACCCTTTGTCTACTTCGTACTCGCAGGTGGGTTAGTTATTCTTTTCACTCAGTGGAATGAAATCTTTCCAAAGAATCCACTCGCTAGGCTAATTGCTGTTGTACCAATTTCAATACTACTTTTTATAGTGGGCAGTTACCACGTGGAAAGATATTTCGTAGCTTGGCCAAATACCCCGCAAGTCACCGTTGAGCATTCGGAAGCTTACGTAAAAATTAACGATGAGCTAGACAACAACGCTACCAACACTTCTGTAATTAGTTCTAGTACCGAAACTCGGGTTTTGCACCCATTAGAGATTCATTACAAGAACGTTTCTTTCGTTGCCGATATTTCTGACGTAGCAGAAACTTCCGAAGAACGAAGGCTGATTATAACCGACAAAGCCTACGCTGAGCTTTCGAAGGAGTCAAAGAAAAGTCTTGATACGCCGTCGCGCATTGTGCCAAGTGCCTACACCTCACAGGCAGCAACGCTATGGATCTTTGATATATCTTTATAGAACTAGAGTTAGTTAACTGATAAAATTAACGTGATAAATATATTAGGAGTGTAATTTATGTTAAACCAGACGAAGCTAGTCATGAAGATGCGCAAACTGCAAAAAGAGCTAGCAAAACAGATTATCGAAGTCACTGCTGGAGATGGAGCAGTAACAATAAAGATTAACGGCGAGCAGAAGATTAAGAAAATCGAAATCGACCCCGAAAGAGTGGACCTCGACGACATAGAGGAATTAGAAGGGTGGATTGAGTCTGCTGTTAAAGAATCTATCGATAAAAGCCAGAAGGTTGCTGCAGAGAAAATGAAACCAATGATGGGGCAACTAGGTAACTTAGGATTGTAATTAGTTTATGGCAGTACTCCCAAGAGCGTTACAAAATCTGATAGACGAGCTCGGAAAACTCCCGGGTGTAGGTCCACGTACCGCTGAACGTTATGCGTACAGCCTCCTTAAAAGGAACTCGGAAGTTAGCAAATCTATAGCCGCGTCCCTTGAAGAACTACATTCTGGTGTTAAATATTGCCCTAAAACTTTTGCACTTATCGAAGCCGATCAGACGATTTCACTGCTTTATTCTGACCCAAGTCGGGACAAAAAAACTGTCGTAGTCGTTGAAGAGCCACTTGACGTTGTTGCAATAGAGAGAACAGGGGAATTCAAGGGCACCTACCATGTGCTTGGAGGAACTTTGTCGCCAATAGATGGAATTGGTCCAGAGCAAATACGAATTGAAGAACTTGTTGAAAGAATCAAAGACGACAAAGTAAAAGAGGTGATACTTGCAACTAACGCCAGCGTGGAAGGCGAGTCTACAGCTTTGTTCGTTCAAAAACAGATTCAAAAAGACGGCTTAGTCATCAGTCGACTTGCTCGCGGCTTGCCTGTAGGTGTCGATTTAGAGTACGCTGACCAGATAACTATAGGTCGCGCACTAGAAGGGAGACAATTGTTGTGAATGAAAAAATTTCTAATCAGATAGCCGAATTAATCAAAAACGCCGAGTCAATACTCATCATCCAGGCGGAAAACCCAGACGGTGACAGCTTGGGCAGCGCTTTAGCGCTTGAGCAGATTATCGGAGAGATGGATAAAGAAACGTATCTTTACTGCCCAGTTCAGATTCCAAATTATTTACGATACATGGAAGGTTGGAGTCGTGTAACTCAGGAGCTACCAGCTAAATTTAGTCTTTCAATCATAGTTGACACAAGCTCTGCTGCACTTTTGGAGAGATTACTCACACCTGTGAATATTTCAGCTCTTAGTAAGAACCCGATTATTATTTTGGATCATCACGCAGTGGAGAACGACATACCTCTAGAAACTATCGACCTTAACGAACCGACCTACGTTGCAACCGGTGAATTAATTTATGAGCTCGCAAAGAAAAATTCATGGCAACTTAATGCCTACTCTCGTGAAGCTTTGGCTTATTCAATCTTGTCAGATTCACTTGGACTAATGAGCGAGGGCACTACCGCAAATACCATTCACACAATAGGTGAGTTAGTGGCTCAGGGTACAGCGCTGAACATACTAGACAAAAAAAGACGTGAGTATAATAAAAAATCTGAAGATATCTTCAGATATAAAGGCCAGCTGTTTGAAAGAGTGGAGTTTCTTCTAGACGGAGTCCTCGGTTTAGTGGTCATCCCTTGGGAAGAAATACAAAAATATAGTGATGCCTACAACCCTTCCATACTAATCCTTGATGAAATAAGGATGGTGGAGAGAGTGCAGATAGCTATTGCTATTAAAATGTACCCAGACGGTAAGATTACTGGAAAAATCCGAACAAACGGTCCAAATATTAATGCCAACAAAGTTGCTGCGACATTAGGTGGCGGTGGGCACTCTTACGCGGCAGGGTTTAAAGTTAGAGGTAAGGACTTTATGGATATAAAAAAACAGCTTCAAGCGGCCGTTCAAGCCCAACTAGAGAAAACGGATGAGTCTTAAGCTATATAACACGATGTCACGAAGGAGTGAGGTCTTTAAACCTCATAAACCTGGGAATGTTTCGCTGTACGTATGCGGGCTTACGGTATACGACGAGCCTCACATTGGCAACTGGAGTAGCTACATTTCGTGGGATATTTTACTGCGCACCTTAAGGGCAAACAAATATAAAGTAAACCACGTTCAGAACATTACTGACGTTGGTCATTTAACTGATGACGAAGACAGTGGAGAAGACAAATTACAAAAATCTGCTAACGAAGAGCGCAAAACTGCTTGGGAAATAGCAAAGCAATACACAAAGTTGGCTGAGGTTGAGCGCAAGCAACTGGGAATCATCAAGCCGACTCACAGTCCAAAAGCCACAGATTTCATGGAACAGCAAATTGAGCTTGTAAAAAAACTCGAAGCTAAAGGCTATACCTACGAAATTAAAGATGACGGAATCTATTTTGACACATCGAAACTAAGCGATTACGGGAGACTAGCAAGAATCGACACTAAAGGCCTAAGGAGCGGCGCTAGAGTAAAGAACACAGGGAAACGCAATATAACTGACTTTGCACTCTGGAAGTTCACTCCTAAAGGCGTGAGCAGAGACATGGAGTGGAACAGCCCGTGGGGTAAAGGATTCCCAGGGTGGCATCTTGAATGCTCTGTAATGGCTGTTGAACTACTTGGTGAACAAATCGATATCCACACTGGTGGAATCGACCATATACCTATTCATCACACTAACGAAATTGCCCAAACTGAGTCAATCACCGGCAAAACATTTGTAAACTACTGGCTTCACAAAAACCACATGAAGGTTAATGGAACTAAAATGAGCAAGTCGCTGAATAATATCTACACGCTCACAGACCTTACTAAAAGAAAATATGACCTACAAGCATTCAGACTACTTGTACTAACGAGCCATTACCGAACTGAGGGCAGCTTCACCTGGAAGCTTATGAACGCAGCTCAATCGCGTCTAAAGCGCTGGCAGGCTATGTCTGACCTTAGGTGGCAAACAAACGAACAAGCTGAATCAATTAGCAACACACTCTCGACATCTATCTCTGACGTCACTAAAGCACTTAATGATGATCTTGATACTCCTGGTGCGATTAAAGCTCTAGAAGTTAGTTTTAATCAGCTAGAAAAACAGGGCTTAACAACCAAGGATCTAGCGAAGTTCGATGAGTTCCTGCAACTAATAGACACCATGCTTGGTATAAACTTACTTTCAGACGATATAGACAAAGAGACCAAGAAGCTAATCGCGCAACGCGAACTCGTAAGGTTAAAAAAAGATTTCAAAGCATCCGATCAGCTAAGAACAGAAATTTCGTCCAAAGGTGTCCAAGTAAATGACACACCATACGGCACAACTTGGAGCCGAACTTAAATTACTTTTCTTGTATTGCTTTACGCTGACTTAAATAATCTTCAAGCAAAATACGTCCGGCAGCAACTACTGGTATTGCAAGAAAACCGCCTAAAATGCCTCCGAATGCAAAGCCAATGACTACTGCGGATAGAACAAGTAACGGAGATAGATTCAACGCTTTAGACTGTATAAAAGGCTGAACCGTGTTGTTTTCTACTTGTTGATAGATAACAAAGAACAGCAGCATTATCAGAGCAACTGTCAGTGATTGTGTTAGGGCTACAAGAACGACCACGATTGAGCCCATGATAGCGCCAATCATCGGTATCAGTGCAAACATAGCAACTACACCGGCGAGAGCAATTGCGTTAGGAAGTCCGACTATGAGCATCATAATTAAACTAGAAACACCCGCAAGCAGGGCAATGAGCAATTGACCATTTACGTATCCGGTGACTACACCTTGCATCTGAGTAGCAAGCTTTTTATTATGAGTTAACTTATCTTTAGGGGTAAATGACCAAAATCTTTCCAACCATGAAGGCCCTTCTATGAGCATAAAGAAAGTTAGAACTAGCACAGTTAGCACAGATATAATTCCGCCTACTACTCGCCCGGCTCCTGAGACTACAGGCGAAACAACACCACTAAATTCCTCGCTGGCTTTTGTTACAAGTTCATCTACCTCGTCCTGAAGATCGTACTTATCGATAAAATCTGCAATTACGCCTCCGTTACTACTGTCACGAACACTAGCAAGAGTTTCAGGAACAGTATTAATAAGGTTGGTGGTTTCATTAATTATTGGTGGAAATGTTAGGTAGATAAATAACCCAACGACCGAGAGCACACCCATGTAAGCTATGCCGGTTGCCAGACCTCTACCACCTTTGCCTTTTGTAAAACGCGAAGCAATGTAGTTAACAGGTTTGTTAAGGGCTAATGCTAGGAAAAAAGAGAAGAGCAGGAGAATGAGGGCATGTTGTATCTGAAGAAAAACCTGAACAGACAACCAGACTGCAGCAATCAGCACAGCTATTCTGATAATAGTTCTGTTTTCGATATCTAATTTTACTATCATTGCCATACAGTATACCTCAAAATATCTTACCCCTGATATAGCTTCATGAGTTGCTTACCAACCACTTCAATGTCGTACTTCTTTACCTCCTTCGTCTGCCAAGCTATAAGTTTTCTGGCTTGAGACTTATCGTTTAGAAGCGAATCAATTCTTTTTGCGAACTTAGCTGTGTCTGTAGGATCTACTAGTAATTGTGGCTGACCGCCAAGCACAGTAGAGTAACCAGGATTATTGCCACCAAGCGTCAGTGTGCCGTTAGCCATTGCCTCTATTAGCACAATACCAAAGCTTTCGCCGCCCGTAGATGGGTATACAGCCAAATCGGCAGTGGTCAAATAGTCAGACTTTTCATTCTCAGGAATGAAGCCTTCAAAAATCACTTTCTCACCTAAGCCGTGCTGTTTCGCCAAAAGCTCCAGCTTTGCACGAAGCGGGCCCTTACCAGCGATAATAAGACGTCTATCGTTGAACAAACCTCTGTTATCAAGCCAGTGTACAGCATTTATTAGGTGCTCACAGCCTTTACGTTTTACTAGGCGATTTAAAAACAGAATATTCTGTTTTCCGTCGCTGAACTTTGCGATTTTACTTCCCGATTCAAATGCACTCAGGTCAACAGCATTCGGTATTATATCTGTTTCGATACCAAAATATTTAGCCGAAAACTCTTTAGCCGCACCGGAGACACTAACAATTTTATCAAACTGCTTTAGAGTGTGACTTTGAGCTAGGCTTAGTAGCTTAGAGCCGTAACTTTCAAACCACGTAGCACCTACAATATGATACGTGCCTACGATCCGCGTATCTTCGTGAGCTTCTTTAATAACTCGGCCACTCATTAGGGGGTTGTACGGAAGCTGCATATGCAACACATCGTATTCTTGGTCGTAGAGAATTTTCCGAATTTTTTCCTTATTGGCAGGCAGTGGAAGTGTCAGCTTATTTTGGTTTCCGCTCACCTTGAAATTTTTTGTCATGGAATGAATAGTCAAGTCAGCGTTCAAGGAAGGGTCACTTTCACCTACGAGATAGTGGACTACGTGGCCGTCATCCTGGAACCACCTGCCTACAGTCTTTATGTATTGCTGAACGCCATCTGTTCTGTCCAGGCTGTCGTCAAACACTATTCCAATTCTCATTTACTTCTCCCACTCCTAACTAATTCTTTGTATATTGTCTCATATTCATCAACTACTACTTTATAGTCATATTTGTGTATTCTTTTTTTTGCCCACTCGGTGAAGTCGTTTCTTACTTGCTCGTTGTAAAGCAATTTCTCGATGCGATTTGCGAGCAAGAGAGTTTTGGTAGGGTCAACTAGGTACTCTTCTGATTTGTCGCCAGTAGCAAAACGGTAGCCTGCATTGTCTCCGGCAACGTAAGGAACATGCATAGCCATCGCCTCTAAGAGCACAATTCCGAAACCTTCACCGTATGGAGCAGGTGAGCAATAAAGATCAGCTGAAGCATAAAGCCTAATTTTTGTTTCGTCATCTACGAAGCCTAGAAACTCTACGTTCGGTAGTTCATAGGTAGACACGTACGACTCAAGTCTTTTCCGCATATCGCCATCACTGGCAATCACTAGCCTTATATCGTCATGCGTTTCGACAAGTTCTTTGTAAGCTTTTAAAAGTAAGTCCGGGCCTTTCCTTTTTTCTAGACGGTTCACGAAAAGAATTGTTTTAGTTTCACCGAAATATTTTTTTAGAGGTTTAACTTTCGTGGGGTCATATTTTTCAAGGTCAACACCGTTGTAAATAATTTGGACTTTGCTATCGATTAGGCTGTTTATATGGTCCGCGGCTGGTTCAGAAGCAGCGACCATGTAATCGATACTCTTAATTAACGACTTTGTATAAGGTTTTACAGCTTTGCCAATAGTCTTGTAAATCCATGCCTCGGGTAGTTTTGCATGAAAAGTAGCTATGATAGGACATGAAGCCCTATCCATTATTTGCCTTGGTAACATTGGTACCCAGGGTTCGTGAAAATGAAGCAAATCATAGTTTTGTTCCTCCAGATAGGAAGTTATTTCCCTTGGGCCAGCGTGAAGCGAAATATCAGCTTTTGTGCGAAAAGGAGTATTAAGCTCTGTAGATGTACCAATCAAGTGAACACCTTCTGGTGCTAGTTTGTCGTTTTGGCGCGGATTCGGGGTAATAACGTTGACTTCATGCCCTCTTTTGGTCAGTTCTTTCTGGTGTGCAAACACGGCCTCTTGCACGCCGCCAGGCCTAAAAACATTATACGGACAGATTATCCCTATCTTCATGTTGTTAGCTATTATATCAAAATTATTCGGCTAAGATTTTCTTAATTGCTTCAGGGTAAATATTTGCAACCTCTTCTTCGTTGCCGATGACGCTTGGTGCGTGAAGTTTCAAATTAGCTGTATATGTCGAACTTTTTTTATACAGCTTTGATAAAGTGGCGCTCACAGAGCTATTGTTGAAATACTGATCCGTAGGGGTGGTAATGTCGTATAGGCTTAGGTCAATTGGTTTTTGACCTTTAACTAAGTCGAAGTTCGAGAGCACCTTATAAGTGTAGAACTTAGTACGAGCGTCATTATTCGACCAGAGGTCAAGTTCCATTTCGGTAGCAGCACTGCGCGCCTTAGCGGTTTCATGTTTGTATTTGGGATTAGGTTTGACGAATCTAAAAGCTGTGAACATTGCCCTTAGCGATATCTTGTTGAAGAGTACTAACCTAATAAACTCAGAACCTATTTTTGTGCTCCCAAACTTTAAGAAGATTTTTGAAGAAGGTCTAGTGAGAGTGCTGTACGAAAAGTCAGCTGTTTTCCCAAATCCTACGAAGCTGACAACAAATTCTATATTATCTGTTAACTCTGGGTGTTTCTGTAACATACGAGTCACAGCAAGAAAGCCAAATGACATAGATACAATTCGAATTCTCTTTGAATCTAGTTTTAACGCCTTTATACACGAGTACAAATAATCTGCGTAGTCGTCAATGTTAGGTTTCCTACCGACCGTGTAGAAACTATCCATGCCGCCAAAACCGGGTAGGTCTGGCATCCAAACTCGTCCGTAACCACTGTGGAACTTGGCTGTTGTGTACATCCTTTCTATAGAAGAGTGTATTCCGTAGATAAGTAGGATGTCGGTGTTGTGTTTGCCACGGGAATCGAGCTTTAACAGACGACCCTTGAGGCCGCCGACATTTAGTGAAGAGATTTCTTTTGTGGGAATTTTAATCATTATTTACCTAAAGTTTAATAGTCTGAATCTCTGTGTTCAAGTATACTGTCTCAAAGTAATGAACGTAATACGAAAATTCATAAAAGAACAGATGCGAAAAATCGCACATTGGGTCGATACTATTTCTGGTGGCAAAATCACACCGAACTCTGTAACTCTGGCTTCGCTCTTTTTGCACATACCTATCTTCTTCGCCATCATTGCGCAACAGTTTGTCTTAGCTGGAATTATGCTAGTTGTATTTGGTCTACTGGACAGCCTAGATGGCGAATTAGCAAGGTTGCAGGGTCGTGAATCAAAAGCAGGAATGCTTCTTGACGCCTCGGCAGACAGAATGAAGGAGAGCATCGTTTTTATTGCGCTGGCTTATCGTTTCGCACTAGACAATGAACCTAGGGCGGTTTTCGCTGCTGTAACAGCTATCACAGGCGCGTACGCGGTTAGTTACATCAAAGCTAAGGGCGAGACGGCACATCGAGGCACTAAACTTGAACCGCACGAGCTCAACCGCTTGTTTCAGTCAGGCCTAATGCGCTACGAAATCAGAACGTTCTTTTTGGTTGTAGGTCTTTTGTTCAGCAGCATATTAATACCGGTAGTCTGGGCAATAGCAATACTTTCGTGGTTAACAGCTTTCTTTAGGCTAACTTCAATCTCAAAGAAACTTTCCTAAAGTAGCAGTATGAAGCTTTACTTTGTCCGGCATGGCCACACGAATTATAACCGTTTTGGGATAATTAACGACGACCCAAGTGTGAACGTACACCTTACTAATATTGGCAAGAAACAGGCGAACTATGCGGCTGATACTTTAAGGAAAGTCGAACTAGATTATATATATGTCAGTGAATTACCAAGAACACTCGAAACCGCAGAAATTATTAATAAACATCATAGACTTAAGATCCAAAAAGATAAACGTATTAACGATAACCGCACTGGCTACAACGGTCTTCCTTGGTTAGTGCGTTGGTTTACTTTTCGCCTCGCAAAAGACCCGTATAGCAAACGTTTCAGAGACGGCGAATCACTTGAAGACAGTCGAGTTCGTATATTCGAATTTCTAGACGAAATAAAGAAAATACACACAGACGACTCAGTCTTGATTGTGGGCCACGCTAACACTGGCTGGGTTATTAAGGGGTACATGAGCAAAAGTCCGCTGACTAAAATGTTCAGAGGTCATATCGTCAATGGACACGTGCTGGAGTACGAGCTGTAGTAACCACCTACCGCATGCTATGATGTTCACGAACAAAATGAGGAAAACATGAGCGAAGTCTTTTTTGCCCTCTGGTTTTATTTACCGGCAGGAAACGCGAATATGGCTCCCGTCTTTGCTAAAAGAATTAAATTTCTGGAGCCTTTAGATAAACCGTTAGATTTCGGTAAATCTTACAAAGGTAAAAGAATTTTTGGCGACCATAAGACTATCCGCGGGCTACTAGCTGGATACTTTGCAGCATGGATAGCGTTACTACTGCAAATTTGGCTCTACGAGAACGTTACGTTTTTCAACGAAGTTTCTCTTTTTAACTACAGTTCGATGAATATTTGGTTATTCGCAGCTATATTTTCACTCGGTGCACTTGGTGGCGATGCGGTTGAAAGCTTTTTCAAACGGCAGCTTGAAATTAAACCAGGCGAGAGCTGGGTACCGTTTGATCAGCTAGACTGGATCTTGGGAGCTGTTTTACTTAGCTTATTTGTTACCAGTTTTGGTCTGTATATATACACGTTAGCACTAATCTGGGGCGTGCTACTTCACCCAATCAGCACATTCATTGGATGGTCGTTCAATCTAAAAGATAAACCAATCTAAATCGTAGCGCTGTAACGTATCAAATAAAGAACTGCCAGTATAAACACGGCTGTCTCGGCAATGGCGTATGGGTGCCATTTGAAATAGATGTTTCTTATCCAGTCCTCGTCGTGATAGATCTCTGAATATTCATCAACTTGCTCTGGCGTCCAGCTATAGACAAGCTGCTTCGGCATTTCCGTAAACGTGCCTGTACGAACCCTGTATATAAATGCGTAGTGAGTTTTCGAGAAAGGATAAAGCCACCGTATGCCCCAACCAATTCCGACGCTATCATGAAGAAAGTGCATCATAGTTCCAACTAAAAACATTGGAACGAACACTGGGGCAATCAAATATACGATTACAGAACCAATAGGCAACATTAGTAATGGGACATGAAGAAGATTTCGATGCTTGTACTCGTCTTCAAACGTTCCACCACGGAGAAAATGGATAGGGAAGTCAATGTCCGGCAGCAAAGTGAACGCCACACCTAGAGACACAAAAGTACTTAGCGCAAAAATGTCGCCAGTTGAGTGGAAGATTACTCCGAGAATAATTCCGATACCTATATCGAATAACATTGCTTTAAGCCATTAATTGATACAAGTATACAGTTACAGATATTCTGATGCCAATTAAATACACCCCCCAATGGGAGGTGTATAAAGTTTGCGAGTGAGTAAATCGAAACTTATTTGCTTGAGTGCGAAGCAACGCCAGAGGCTAGCAGGAAGCCACCGTCTACAATTAAGTAGATAGAGATAGCTAATACTGACACTACCGCACCACCGCGTGGATTCACGAATATATACATACCAAACAATAAAGATACAACGCCTGAGAGTAACAGGAACCATTCTTTATATTTTGTAGTAAATGATTGGATACCAAGCACCAAGGCAATCGAACCTACTATAAGAGCTCGGAAAGCTATTAGTAGTAGAAGGATTAACCCTGTTACATACGCTGGCGCACCCAAGAGGAACAAGCCGAAAAGACTGCTGACGATTCCTAGCAGTAGTAGCATTGCCCAAAAACCACCTTCATCGCGATTTGCGATTGCGGCGACCACGAGTACGATACCCCAAATTAATGAAAAAATTCCGAACACAGTAAATATTATGTTCAGTGTTGGTGCTGGCCAAACTATTAACACTACTCCTAGTGCTATAGACGCCAGACCTGCTAACCCAACTGCCCAGCCAGTTCTTTGCATAGTCTCGTTCATAAATTTTACCCCCATTGCCCATCCTTATTTGATGAATATAGTTACTATACCATAATCAACGGAAACAAAAAACCACCGCAGGAGCAGTGGTTGATTGTAATAACGAGAACTACTTCTCGTCTGTAAGATGGATCGAAATACCACCCATCTGCGTAGACACGTAGTTATAAATAACTCCGTGAATAGCACCCAAGAGTGCGCCAAGCGCAAACCAGATGATGGGCAACAGTACTACAAGCACTACGCCTGTACCTAGGCCAAATGTTAGCCCCTGTATCAGACTTTGTGATGTTTCTGTGTACTCAAAAGTGTTCTCTAGCGCGCGTAAAATCGCGACAACCAGACCGATTGTTCCAAAGAATACCCCTTCAAACACTGCTACTGATGCAGTTGATATACCTGAAACTCGCTTGTTTTCAGTTTTAGCCATTATTTAGTTACCTCCTCTTAAACTTATGCAACCAGTATGAACTCAGAGTAACCCATTTGACAAAAGATTTTACAGATTCATTAGCAACAGCTGAACCATTCCAATATAATTTCAGTTATGAATAAGGGTAGTGACGAATATAGAAAAGTTAATATTCCTGCGGCAGCCAAAATGGCAGGTGTTATTCTTCTGGCACTATTAGCATTACTAATACTAATGCTTTTCTTCTTGAATCTGGTGGACAGTGAACCTACTTTTATTGCTGCAATGGACAACCTAGTGTCTGTGCTGTTTCTTGCACTCTTTGTTTTCTTATTTTGGCTTTCAAACGACCGCAAAGCTTTCGTAAAGAAAAACTGGTGGTTACTCCTGGGGGCAATTCCAATAAGTTGGCTCAGTACTTCCGGTGATACAGCTTCGGTAGTCGTCGACATATTTGCTGCCAGTCGCTTTCTCGTGCGCATTTTGCTCTTAACGCGCATAAGTAGACGACTTATTCCAAAAACCTACGCACTGGTTATAGCAACTTCACTAGCATCCACTGTACTTATCAGTAGTGCCTTATTCTATGCTGCAGAGCATGAAGTTAATCCTGAAGTAAACACATACTTTGATAGCTTCTGGTGGGCAATGGTTTCTGGCACCACAGTAGGTTACGGCGACATAGCGCCTGTCACTACTGCTGGAAGATGGGTCGCAATCCTACTAATGATCTTCGGACTTGGTGTCTTTGGTTTCGTGACAGGTACTGTTGCGTCAATCCTCTCGAGAAGGGCAAAGAAATTTGCTTCGCGTAATTGAAAACTAATCTTTAGGCGTATTTCTACTTAAGTTAACCGCTACGAGAAGGGTAACAATAACTGCAACGGCGATAGCTGTTGCGAGTCCAGCCATGAAAGCAGAGTTCACTGTCGATATGACTGAGTTTGCTATCGCTTGTTGGCCTTGGGCGAAGAAATCACCTGCAAGCTCATAAGCACCCTGAATGGAGCCTGATATCTGCTCTGCAATCTCTTGTGGTGCGCCAGCAACATACGATTCTAGGGTGTCGGAGTATCTACTGTTCAAGACAGAGCCAAGTACAGCAATACCAATTGCACCTGATACTTGCCTTACTAACACGTTCATAGAAGAGCCCATACCTGCATTACTTTGCGTAAACGACTTCATAATATTATTAGTCGCTGGAGACATAGCTAAGCCGATACCTAAACCTATTAGGCTCAGTGTCACTACGATAACCCAATCTGGTGAAGCAACCTGCCAAAGCGACACTAAAAGTATGCTTGCAGCTGTGCCAGAGACACCGTAAATTATGAGCTTGGTATTTCCGAATTTATCGGCCAGCTTCTGACCCACAACAGAAGCTATAGCAAGAGTCACGGCCATCGGTAGGAACAATAACCCAGCCTCGAGAGCACTTTTTTGTTGAACGATCTGTAGAAACTGAGTAATAAGGAAAAGAAGGCCCATTAGGCTAAAGAAGAGAACTCCTATACCTATGAGACCGTCTACGAATTCTCTATTCTTAAAGTACTTCATATCTAAAATTGGATTCTTAATCATCTTCTCATATTTAACAAACATTACACCTGTAACAAGAGCTACAAGTAATGCGCCGAGAGTGTAAAGACCGAGCCAGCCGTGCGCCGGCACCCAAATGAAACCTATTACCAAGGCGAAAATTGAAACAAACGACAGCAATGTACCTATAAAATCTACTTTCGGCGCGTTAGCTTTCTTGCTTTCAGGCACCACAAACCACCCTGCTACCAAAACAAAAAATATTAAAGGTATATTCACATAGAACAACGAGCTCACACTGTAATTCTCGAGTAACAGCCCCCCTACGAGTGGGCCAAGACCTGCACCCATAGCCGCCAGACCAGTCCAAATAGCTATAGCCATGGCGCGTTCTTTCTTTTTGAAAACATTAACAAGTATCGATAGTGTCTGGGGCGTCAGTATTGCTGCTCCAACTCCCATTAGCACCTGCGATGTAATAAATTCACCACTGGACGTTGCAGCTACAGCCCATAGACTTCCAGCAGCAAAAGTTAGCAAACCTAGATTTAGAAAAAGCTTCCGACCATATTTATCGCCCAAAGCACCCATAATAAGTAACAACCCAGCAAATGTAAGTATGTAAGAATTCAAAAACCACTGCGTGCTTGCTGCATTAGCCCCGAATTCTGCCTGAAGTGAAGGTAACCCCACATTCGTCATAGTGTTTTGTAAACCTGTAATCATAACCGCGACACCCATAACAACCAGCGTTAACCAGCGTCTGGACTGTATTTTTACCTCATCCATAAAACCCCCTAATTGATTAGCTAAATGTTACCTAAACCTCGCGTTAGAAACAAGTGCTACGTTAATTAATTGTGTATGAACACCATATAGTTGCTGGAATTGCAATCGGAGTTAGTATCCGTTAGAATTAAGTAAAAGGTTTAGAGTAGGTCTCTGTGAAGAAGAAAAGTGTCGTAATCGTTGGTAGCATTGTTGTGGTTGGGGCGTTAGTGGGTGCAATTACGGCGAAAAAGAAAAACCGCAAGTTTACAGATGTAGCTGATGGTGTTTCTAAAGCTCTAAATCCTATTAACGCTGAACCAGCAACACCTCTTGAAACCGCTGCCTATCTAGAATCGTTGACACCTTCGCTCATGACCCGAAGTTCAGTTCAACAAGGAATTGTAACTGGTACTTCTGTTTTAGGTGCAAAAGTCGTGAGTTCTGTGACGGAATCAGCAACCAACGTTCTGATACGCGGTGATGACTCTTACGCAAACAAGCTCTTTAGCAGAAGCGCGCTAGCTTTTGGAGGATACTCACTTTCTAAATTGCACGAAAAAAACAACGAATCGCTTATTGTTTCTTCTGTAAGAAGCGCTGGTAAATTATTACAAGCGGCTTCAATTGGTGGAATCGTCTACGATTCGATCACTACGTTAGCTGGTAAGAAAGCAAAGAACCGTAACGTTTTAATACCTATCGTGCTTGGAATGCTTCTCACAACAGGAGTTCTGTATAAGGGTAAAAACATGCTTGAGAAGCGGAGAAGTCTTATAGACACAATTCCGCAAGACCCTTCGAATAAAATCGTACCCGCGACTCTGTCTAGCCTAGCTGTAATCCAAACACTAAAACTTCTTGGCTTCGGTATGAAATCAACCAGGCTAGGCCTTGAGAAGTGGCTAGGTGAGGGACCGTTGAAAAAGAACGTCGCTCGCTTGATAAACCTAGGGCTTTGGTCGTCAGTTTTCATTGGTGTTTACTGGAGTGCGATTGCAAAAATTGGAACAAAGAATGAGGAATACGAGCCGGCCTATGTAAATGCACCGAAGAACCCCAACGTTTCGGGAAGCCCGAAGAGTTTTGTAACATTCAAACAATTAGGTATGCAGGGCAGGAAATTCGTTTCAAATGTAGTTAACGAAGACAATATTCAAAAAGCCACGGGAATGAAAGCAAAAGCGAAGCCAATACGCATCTATGTTGGGTTTAACACCCCAGAACGTTACCATACCGAAAGAGCAGAGCTTGCCATTAAAGAACTAAAAAGAACCAAAGCGTTTGAACGCAAGTATTTACTGTTAGTGTCGCCTACAGGGACAGGGTGGATCGACCATACATCTGTAGAAAGTGCCGAAATCTTCTCTGGTGGTGACATTGCAACCTGCGTGGTGCAGTTCGCGAAATACCCTTCATTTTTAGCCCTACAAAAGATTCACGAGGGTCGCAGACAATTCAGAGAATTGCTTTGGAGTGTGAAATTAATGCTTGACGAACTCCCTAAGGAGAAAAGACCAAAAGTTTTAGTCTTCGGTCTAAGTTTGGGTTCTTGGGCTTCAAGCGACGTGGTGATGCATACGGGTATTGCAGGCTTTGATTATTACGGAATTGACAGAGCACTCTGGGCGGGAATGCCCGGCCTAGCCAAATGGGGTAAGGTTCGCTCAAAGGAGCTTAAAGTCGACATTCCGAAGGGGACTGTGGGTGTCTTTGACAGACGCGAGCAATTTGAAAAACTATCTAAAAAAGAAAAAGATTATTTAAGAGCAATCATCCTGAATCATGACGACGACCCAATAACATTAGTAAGACCTAAACTAATAGTAAAAAAGCCTTCGTGGCTGGCTGATAATAACAGGGGTAGAGGTGTACCAATGGAGATGAAGTGGTCTCCGCTGTTCACGTTTTTGCAAGTTGCTATAGATGCTGCAAACGCGATGCTCATTGTCCCTGGGAAATTCCGCTCACACGGACATGATTACCGTGGTGATATGGCTTACTTCGTAAATCAAGCATACCAATTTGGCGCTACTCCAGCAGTCGTCAAAAAAACCAATGACCTCTTGGTTCAACTCGAGCTTGAAAGAGCTAAAAAAAGCAAAGAACTCGCCGCTAACATTGAATAACGGCCTTTCGCTTCTTTTTTTCCAGAGTATAAATTAACAGCTTTAAGCAGTAGTGTGTGAAGTAGATATTAGCTCCTGTGCAAGCTATACTACTGTCGATGGATTTGCTTGTCTTAGTCACGGTACTCGTAGCGTACAACATAACTATCAACAAATTTCTAGCCGAAAAATGGCACTTACTGTTCTCCTTTTCTCTTTCGGTTGTAATCATTTGGTGAGCGGTTCGCTTTTCAGATATTACACTTGGCGCCGTAAGCACTCGCCTTGGCTCTGTACTACCCGGCATCTTTTACGGAGCGACTGCCTACTTAGTTATTTCACTTATTATTGCTGCTGCTATTTTCACACCTGTTCTCAAAGACTTTTTTAACGATAAGCGCGTAACACAGCTAAGTACTAAGCAATTTCTCTTCAAGACATTAGTAAACCTCCCAATAGGCACAGTGCTTTTAGAAGAAGTAGTGTTCAGGGGTGTAATGTTGGCATTACTTATGCAAGAGTTCTCGACACTCAGCTCGGTACTCATTAGTTCGATGCTGTTTGGTTTTTGGCATATTTTACCCGCTTACACGAGTGTTGTTACCAACGCTTCGCTAAACTTAAAGAAAAAACCAACTCTGCCAGTAGTTGCAAGTACCGTTTTTCTAACATTTTTGGCAGGAATAGGTTTTGCTTTACTGAGAATTGCTAGCGGTTCACTTATTGCACCAATATTGGCACACTACGCAGCCAACTCGGGGGGTTTGATTGCCTCATGGTGGCTACACAACTTTAGTAAATAATCGACACCACCAGGTTCAGGTGTATAATTATTAGATTATGGGGGGATAAGATGGATTTATTTTCACAAGCAATAGAGACAACAACTAATCCGGTCAATACTGGTTTAACTTACGCCTTTGGTGGCTTTATCCTCGTTTGGACGTTAATTATCATTCTCATCGGCGTTATTGCGCTATGGAAAGTTTTTGAGAAAGCTGGACACCCAGGTTGGAAATCGTTAATACCTTTTTACAACACATACATTTTGGTAACGATAGCTGGAAGACCAGGCTGGTGGTTCCTTTTACTTTTCATTCCAGTTGTAAATCTTGTGGTCTACATTATTCTTTCCTTGGACATTGCAAAAGCTTTTGGAAAAAGCCCTGTATTTGCGATCGTTGGGCTGTGGATGTTCAACTTTATTGGCTACATGATCTTAGGCTGGGGCGATTCCACATACACAAAGCCGGGCACACAACCTCAAGAATAATTTTAAGTTTTTAGAGTTAAAAAAACGGTGTCCCTATACAGGACAACCTTTCTAATTATACACTACCACACTTTCGACTAAATGTCAAGTGCTTACCATACCTTTGATTACAGTGGTTAGCACTCCTACAACTGATGCCCCAAGAATTAGTAGGAGGGTCTGCATAGCGGCCAGGCGGTTGTTTTTCGTCTTATGTAGAGTAGGAATAATATCGCTCGTAGCAATGTAAATGAAAAACCCTGCCACAAGACCAAGCAAAATATCAAGATCCCCAACAGTCGACTTACCAAAGTGGAAAAAGAGCACAGCCGCAATTGTAGTAATGACAGCGCTAAAAACATTAACAAGTATTACGCTGCGCCTTCTCATGCCCTTACTAAGCAATAGGCCAAAATCACCTATTTCTTGTGGGATCTCATGAGCAGCAACGGCTAACGTAACTACAGCACCTGTCTCTACACTAACAAGGAAACCAGCAGCAATAACTATGCCGTCGATGAAGTTGTGTAAAATGTCGCCAATAATTATTAGCGGTATCGTTTCTCCTGCCTTTAGTTTGCTGCTTTCTTCGTTTTCATGATGATGGTGGAACCAATGCATAAACCTCTCCAGTAAAAAGAAGCCTAAAATACCAATGAGCGTGAAGAGCAGTGCTGTTTTGGCGGAGCCACTCTCGACCGCTTCAGGCAGTAAGTCCATGAACGCAGCGCCAAGCAGTGCGCCTGCCGCAAAAGGCGTGGCGTAGAGGGCTAATCTTTTTGCGCGTTCTCTGTTTGCTATTAGGTAGAAGCCACCGGCTAATGAAAAAAGACTACCTACCAGTGTGAAAAATACTACATGTGCTAATGTTGCCATAAATTTCTCGGATTATTTGTTATTTTAGCTATTTTAACGGTACTTGTTCTAGGTTGAAAGGACAATATTATTTCAGAGTTTCGTCGATGTCTGCACTAGTTTATTGTAGGTAACTGCAAAAAATAGGGAAGACAGCGACTAATTCGTTAGGCCAAATTAATTAATGGCTGCCAACCGCTGGTTGAGTTTTTTTCTTATACTCTATATAAAGTTCGATCGACGTCAGCACAAAAATCATGATTATCGGGCCATATATCACGCCCAGGAGACCAAAATAGGCAACTCCTGCAAATGCCGCAAGAATAGTGAGTGCAGCTGGCATGCGCGCTTCTTTGGCTACAAGCTTTGGGCGAATATTATCAATGTTAGTCACATATATGAAGTGGACGCCGAGGACAAAAAGGCCCTGCCAGACATTTCCAAAAAGAAGTAAAACAATACCAAGCGGAATCGTGACTATCCCCGATCCAAGAGGTATCAACGACATGAACGTGAAGACTATGAAAAAGAACCAAAAGAATTGACCCCAACCAATTATTGCTAGCGATAGGGCACTACCAAAACCCTGCAGCAACGCAATCAGCATCTGACCTTTAAACATCGACGAAGCCATGAGTCCAACACGCTTGAAGTATTTATCATTAACTTCCTTACCAAAAGGACTCAGCGATCTGACAACTTTCTGCAGATTCTCCGCATTAGTAAGAAGCCCAACATAGACGAAGATAAAGATGATTAAATTCATAAAGAAACTTGGTATTCCAGCAACTAGTGAGAAAACTGCAGTAAACAACGTATTTAGTACAGCTGGGACAGTGTCTTTAATAAAGCTAACCACGCCATCGGCTGAAATCGCGTTGGCAATACCTGAGATATTTTCAATAAACAAGTTTGCCTCCACAACTGTGTTGCCGATTCCTTGTTCTAGACTCCCATCGCCTAACGTTAAGCTGTCGATGTTGATAGAGTCAACCAGACTCAAGCCTTGCAAAATAGCAATGGCCAGAATACCCATGATTGGGACGCCAATAATCAGTAACGTGATGACTGTGGTGAAAGAAGCTGCCGCACCTTTTTTATTATTAGTTTTTTGTAGAAACCATTTATATATTGGTTGTGTAAGATAGGAAACTAGCAAAGCTAGAGCGATAATGCTCAGATAAGGTTTTAGAAATAGGAACCCTATTATTAGGACGCCTACAATAGTTAGCATCCAGGCTCTTCGCAATCTTAGTTCTTCAGATATTTCAGAACTTTTACTGTTCGACATGTATTCCTCTAACTAACTTCTTACATACATATTACACCACAGGGGACTAACGGTGAAACTTCACGACGTTTTGGTTGTCTACTCTTGTTTGCCTCTGTTTGTGGTGATTACAAAGTATGCAGCGCCAATCAACATTACAAACAAAATTATTCCAGATACTGCCACGATACTGCCTATGTCATCCGATTCATCTGCTGCGGCGTCAGAGTCAACACCCGAGCTTTCGTCAGTTGCACCTTCTACACCAGTAGCCGTTGATGCTCCATCGTCAGATACTGTTCCTTCGTTGTCATCATTTGTAGCCTCAAAACTAGAACCGCTGCTGGTTGAGTCGTTACTGGAAACGACCGTTACAACCGTGAGCTCGTCTCCAACGAGTCCTGACACATTTCTTGCAACATCTACTGTTTGAATCGCAAAGTAACGTTGGTTGCCGTCTGGGGCAACGAATACGAATGATGTAGCAGTTGCCGGTACCTCGCCGATTAGCGTACCGCCGTCTGCAGGAAACTCAGTAGCTGTCGACGAATAAATCAAAATCTTTGTAGCACTAGAATCTGCGCTAAAAGTCAAAGTGTATGTGTTTCCACTGCGCACCACTCCTGAATATATTGGTACTACAGGTGGTTCAGAATCTTTCGTTACCGTTTGCATATTTGGTGCGCTCCCTGTGTCGGTCGAAACGGTTACCTTGTAATCACCATCAACTGGCATATTCAGCGTGAAGTTGCCTCCGTGGCTACCCCCAACTGCTGTTTTAACCACCTGGTAATCATTGGAGCCTGGACCGTCTACATCTAGAGTAACAGTGGTAAATTCGGTATTGTCTGTAGTCGCAACGCTGTAGTCAAGGGTTAAGGCAGAAAGCTTAGTTGGGCCTGCAAGTTCGGAAACAGTGAGCTGTCTGGAAGTTGCAAACGCTTGAGTTACCAGCAGCGAAGTAGCGAGTACAACTCCAAGTAGCAACGTAGCAGAAGAGCGGCCTATCTCACGGAACCATTTGGAGAAGTTATACTTCTTTCGTCGAGACACAGCTAAAGCAGATACTGTCAGCAGTAGACCAATTACAGGGCTGAGAATAGCTGGAGTACCAGTCACACTAAGTGTGCCAAGTACAAAGCCTTGTTCTGGTTCTTCTGGGTTAGCAACTTCGATTGCACTTTCGACAAATGGATCGCCTTCACCGTCAACTAAATTGCCTAACACTTGCTCTAGCATGTTTTGATATGGACCAGTGCAAGGATCTTCCCATAGTTCATCTTCGTTATCTAACTCAGGGTGCCGTTCCTGCACACTGCACGCGTCGCCAGCTACATAAGCTACATTCTCGTATGTTCCGTCGGAAACTGTGTCTGCTATCACGACTTGATAGGTAAGAGTCACGACTTCACCTACCGCAAGATTGCCTAGCTTCCACTGGGCTGCAGCTTGGGTAGTGTAGTCTGGCTCTGGTACTTCAGACCCCGTGATATCACCTCGCACGGTTGAAATAGCACTCCATGTGCCTCCAACATATTCAAGGCCATCTGGTAGCAGATCGTACACGAGCGCATCGTATACAATTCCACTGGTGTCAGGGTTTGTAACAGTTATTTCGAAGATAACTGTGTCGCCACTTGTTAGTATGTTTCCTATTTGGTCGTTCGTCTTTTCTATCAGAAGTTCTGCGTCTTGATAGTTGCCGACCTCACATTCAATGTCGACACCTGGATTTACGTTGAACATATATGACTCGTACTTATCCCGCTTGCCGAGCAAAGGTTTTCCATCTACAGAACACTCAAAATTGCCAACTAACCAACCCTCCTGAACTGTTTCTGTAAGCGTATAGTCCTTCTTTTCTGTTTTAACCTCTGCGAAGAAAGCCTCGCCGTTTGCGTCTGTAACCTCAGGGTTGTGGCCGTTGATAGTAAATTCCCAACCTTCGAGTGGAGGATCATCATTACTTCGTTTACCATCCTGGTCTAGGTCGTGGTACTTATGGACGGTCACTGTGCTGCGTTCGGTGTTAGTAAATGTACAGACAACTTTGTCTCCAAGATAAAGCTCAAATTGGTATTCACTTGTACCGGGAACGAAAGTAATTATTTGATTTGAACATTCAAGTCTAGTTAAGTCCCATCCTAAGGCCGGAACGTTTTCACCAATCGTAACTGTGCCGACCGCAAGGTGTTTGTCTTCTTTGGCGTCGTTCTTCCTATTTTCGTCAATCGTGAAGCTCTCGCCGTCTGCGAGTAACTCGCTCCATGTGCTGCCGCTTTGTTTAGCGTATATATCAAATTCCTGTGACTTATCTTTGTTATACGTTTCAGTCACTTTGACTAACTTCAATGTAGGTGCAATATCGTCATTAGTAATAGTACAAGTCTTCGTTTCGCCTAGTGCTACTGTAACTTTAGCTACAGAGTTACAATCTGTACCCCAATCTCCCTTCTTAGCGTAGCCTGGAACAAGTGTT
>SDBT01002885.1_pt1 | contig 29972 bp, 29 predicted proteins | sample 2277101 | NCBI WGS metagenome assembly SDBT01 (sample SAMN10404973, study PRJNA504765) | marine sediment metagenome | isolation source: marine sediment core GS10_PC15, 103 cmbsf | place: Arctic Ocean: Southern Knipovich Ridge | collected 2010
TCACGCAAGATGGGGAGCAACGTCAGGAGAACAAATGTCGGAAAGAGTCGGATGAAGGAAAAACCAGGGGATGTGTAGGGTAATTTCTCCTCGATCCTGTCCGTTTTATCTTGTGCTAGCGCACTTAACATCAAACCTCCCCAACCACTCGTCATGTACAAGCTTCGCGTGATGTCTATCTTACGCCGTCCGAAAAATGAGGGGTGCGCAGCAGTCCGGCACTAGGCCGGGGTCGACGGAAAAGCCGCCATGACTGGAGTCGCACTCACTCTCTTCATCGCTTGCAGTTTCATCATCGCCTACGTCTATGTGCTTTACCCACTCCTGCTGATCCTGATCGGATCCCTCCGGCGGCGCCCCACCCCCGACCAGATGCCAGATGAACAACTGCCCAGTGTTAGCTTCTTGATTCCCGCGTACAACGAAGAGAAATTCATTGCCCAGAAGATCGAGAATACCCTGGCCCTTGATTATCCCCGCGACAAGCTCGAGATCACAGTCGTGTCGGATCACAGCAGCGATGGAACCGACAGCATCATCCGGGGCTACATCGACCAGGGTATCCGCTTCGTTCGAAACGAGACTCAAAAGGGCAAGATCGCCACGCTTTCGGAGCTGGGCGCCAAGGCGCAAACGGATGTGATCCTCATCACCGACGCCAATGCCATCTTCGAACCGGACTCGCTGCGCAATCTAGTTGCCTATTTCGGCGACCCGGGCGTAGGCCTGGTCAGCGGTCACACTACCCTCAAGCGCACCGACACCATGGTCGGTGAGGGCGAGGGAACCTACCAGACTTACGAGAACCTCCTCAAGCGCGCCGAATCCGACCTCTTCTCTAATGCATTCGTTAACGGCGCCATGAGCGCCATCCGAAGAGAAATGTTTCTTGCCGTCCCGGATTACCTCGAGTTCGACCACGTCCTGCCTCTGCATGTGGTGAATCGGGGATATCGTGTAGCCTATGCGAAAGATGCTCATTTCTACGAAGAGACCGCTCCGCATACCCGCGCTGAGTACAATGTGCGTGTGCGAAATGCCACGCGTGGCTTCACGATGGCGTTGCTCATGAACCGTTATCTCAACCTGGCGCGGCACCCTTGGTTCGCATTGCATGTTTGCTCGCGAAAGGTATTGCGTTGGTTGGTCGCTGTGCCGGCGGCGGGGCTGTTCGCAGCCAATCTGGCCCTGCTGCATCTACCGCTATTTCAGTTAACCTTCGCGGTGCAGATTGCCTTCTACATCGCCGCCTTCACAGGGTACCTAGCGGACCGGCTCGGTATCAAGCACGGTTTGTTGGCCCTTCCCTTCTACTTCTGCCTGGTCAACTACGCGTCCCTCGTCGGCTTCTCTCGCGCCATACGCGGCGAGCGCATCGCCGTGTGGAGCACCGGCCGCTAGGCCGCCCACCATCGACCACCAGGCCAACGGGCAGTGACAAAGCGCTAAGGCTTTTGAACGCGGTTCGGTTTTGAGAGGAAGATTAGATTAGGATTTGAACCTTCCGGACTCGGAGCGCCCCACGGGCTGCGCTCGCCGGCCAATTCCGCATCCGTTCCAAGATTCCCCCCCAGTGCTTTGGAAGCCCGATAAGTGCTAAAGCTCTTTTATTCCAAAACTTATCTCTGCTTCTGCTACAAGTTGATTTTGAACAAGAGCCTTTGCTTTTAAAAATCCTGCTTTGCTCAACATTTTAATCGTTGAAATTTCAATCTTTAGTTGATCTCCAGGTACTACTGGTTTTAGAAATTTAGCTTTTATTTTAGCTAAATAGTAAATCAACTCCTTCCCTATAAGATTCTTGCTGTAACAAAAATATATACAACTTGCTTGGGCCATTGCTTCAACAATGAGAACACCCGGCATAATTTTTTCTTCGGGAAAGTGTCCAACAAAAAATGGTTCATTAATACTTGTATTTTTCACTGCAATTAGTTTTTCATTTGGCCGTAAATCGACCACCCGATCGATTAACAAAAAAGGGAATCGATGAGGGATAATATTTTTGATTTCTTGTATATTTAGCTCCATTTTGAATCTCTCCTCATAACAATTCTTACCCTGGCTAGCCAACTGGTGGCTTCGAAGAGGATTAAAGTCACCCGCGAAAGGCAAAGCAAATGTATCGGCTGCGATGAACCTCACGGCGATTGAAGTAATGACCAGCAGTCGATCGATGAATTCTATGCTCCGGACCTACAAATCTACTAGCCGCTCAGTAGAATTTTTAGCGGAGGTATCACAATCCCAAGATTTTCAAGATGTTGAGAATCGGCGGAGGTTTTTGAGCTTGAGCCCCTCGATTCCTCTAAGGCACAATGATGGCGCGGCCTCCGAGAAGGTAAGTGAATCCCACGGTAAGCGTAATTGGGATAAGCTGGCGGATATACTGATCGACGAATCTGTCTACTTTAGCGATTCGCGAGGCGGGAACGTAGACCACGTCGAATGGCTTCAACTCCACATCGAGATTCCCTTTATTCAGAACATCCTTTAGATTCAGCTTAGTAACGGTGGGTTGCTCATCGCCGTCGTTTCGAAGCAAGATGACACTGTTGGTTCTGGCAGTTGCCAAGAATCCCCCGGCTTGAATCACTGCGCCCAAGGCAGTTAGCTCGCCAATGAGAGGGATGGGGCCGGGGATACGCACCTCGCCCGCAACGAACACCTTGTAGTTTGTGAACGTCCTGACGATGACCGTCACCTGGGGGGGAGGGTTGTTGAAAAACTCGGAATAACGATGCGTCAGCAGCTCGTCCAATTGCATAGGCGTCAAACCCACCACTTGGAGCTCGTCTAAAAGAACTAGAGAGATTATACCGTCCGGACGAATACGAAGCGTGTCTTCCAACTCGGGCCGGCCGTAAACTTTGATGCTGATTTCATCGCCACGCTGCAAGAAGTAAGTTTCATTCGCCGATGGTTCTGACTGCTCTCCTGATGGTGAGGTTTCCTGGTACTCTTTTGCCGCATGAGGAGGATCCCCCCAGACCTCAGTAAGCCCAACATTGCCAAATAGGAAAGCGAGGATAAGAGCGGTGATGGCGTTGCGAAATCGACCGCAGCGAGCCCAGGCTATAGAAGCAAGCGTGAAGCTACACCGAAGGGAGTTTGATAAGCATCTCATTTAGATTGCCCCGGCTGGTACACCACTGAGTGCTGTGCCGCATTGAAACATAACATGAAAGCCAGCTCGCTGACAAAGTCAACCTCCTTTTATTCAGGCCTCACCGGACAAGTCTCGTCAGGAGGTGTGGCTCTTGATGTAGTCGAGCAAGGCCTTCACTGTGCGCATCTCCGCCCAGTCTTCGTCGGAGATCTCCAGGTCAAATTCGTTCTCGAGCCCAGCCACAATCTCGACCAGATCGACCGAGCTCGCTCCCAGGTCCTCCATAATCGAAGCACCAGGGACGATCTCTGGTTCCGAAACGTCCAAGTTCTCCAGCAGTATCCCTTTTATTTTCGCCGCGATATCCATATTCCGGTTCCTCCTTCAGGTTCTCGTTATGAGAAGTAAAGTCAAGCGGCCTGGATTATACTAAAACTCTCCTCCATCCCGAACCCTCTTTTTTCTGCTTTGAGTGCAGAATCTTCAGTGCAAGCTGGCCACGGGGAGCAGACTCCTGGGATCAGCAGTAAGCGGGAGAGCGCCAAATAATGCTGCTGTTGGTGCCGCCCAGTCCGACGTTGAAACTCATTGCAGACTGGAGCTCGACTTCGACCATTTCTTGGACGTGTCGTAAGCCGCCACATTCCGGATCAATCTTCTCCAGATTGGCCGTGGGAGCGACGAAATGATTCGCCATCATCAACAACGTGTAGATTGCTTCCAGAGCGCCGGCAGCGCCCATGGCGTGGCCGGTCTGACCCTTTGTGGAACTGATCAGCGGGCCGGGACCTACCAGCTCGCGGAGAGCGGCGGCCTCGACCACGTCCCCAACGCGCGTCCCTGTGCCGTGCGTGTTGACATAGTCAATCTCTTCGACGCCGTTCTGCGCCGCCTCGGTCAGGACCTGCTGGATGGCCCTAGACAAGCCCTGGCCAGTAGGACAGAACATGTCGTCCCCGTCGTTGCTCGATCCGTAAGCGACGATCTCCGCGTAGACTCGGGCAGCGCGTCGACGCGCATGCTCGAGCGACTCCAGCACCAGAATCCCAGATCCAGCTGACATGATCATGCCCCGCCGCTTGACATCGTAGGGCCTACAGGCTTTCTTTGGATCGCCCTCATAGTCGGTTGGCGTCAGGCCCAAGTTCTCGAAGTACGGTCCGACCTGAGACCAACACTCTTCTTCGGTCGCGCCGCACAGGACGACGTCCATGACTTCGCGCTGCACCAGCTCATAGGCGTGGCCGATGCAGTCGGTTCCGGACGAGAAGCTGGTTGACAGCGAGTAGGCTCTCCCCTTGAAGCCAAGCATGGCGGCCAGATTGCCTGACGCCGTTGAGTTCATGAACTTCACAACGCCGACAGCCCCTGCGCGCGTCTTCTTGCCGGCCGTCAGCAGTTTGTGCATCTTGCTAACTTCGCCAATACCGCCGAAGACGGTTCCGACGACTACGCCGGCCCGTGTGAAGTCGAGCTGTTTACCATTAAACCCGGCATCAGCCAAGGCATCGGACCCTGCTGCGGCAGCGTACATCGCGGCAGAGGACATCGTCTGCCTGGCACGTTTGGGAATCCTCTTCGGATCCCATCCGCTCACGGGTGCGCAGACGCCGGAACGCGGCGCAGACTCCGAAGGTCCGGGGGCTGCAGCCAAACCTGATTTGCCACGGCGCAACGCGGCCACAGCCTCATCGGTTGTGCAACCGATCGAAGAGACCAAACCCAAACCGGTAACTACAACTCGCTGCATGGGTTCACGGGTTGATTATATCCCAAAGCGAGGACGGAAATTCTAGCCGGCTCCCCCAAGTCATGGGCCGGGCGGAGCGAATATCCAACCAGCGCGGTGCACCCAGGAGGGGACAGGGCCGAACAGGGCCGGATTGTTCTTTACAGGATGCAGGAAGGCTGCCATAATCCCCCCGGTATTGGCGCTGAAAGGGGCCAGCTGGGCCTTGCCGCCCAGAGGCGACATCGGGTCCAGCGGTTCCGAGGGACCCCCCCAATCTCTCACGCAGCTGGAGAACTCAAAGATTTCAGCAGAGGACTTGACGATGCTGAGCTGATCTCTTCGTCAGTTGGAGAGTACTTTATCAGGAGGTTGGTTTCGATGAAAAACGTTTTGAACGGGAGTGAGCTGGGTACTCCTCCGCCTGGGCTGCAAACCTCGAAGAAGCTGACGGTGGATCTGGCGATGCTGAGCCGTGATCTCTACCGAACCTGGGGAAAACGGGCCCTGGATTTCGTCATCGGCTTTATCCTGATGGTGATTTTTGCTCCAATCATCGGCCTCGCGTGTCTGGCCATCCGCCTCACCTCCCCAGGCAGTGCAATGTTCGCGCAGAAACGCTGTGGCCTGTACGGCGAACCCTTTGTCATGTACAAGCTTCGCTCGATGTACATCGACCACGAGAGCCGCGTCGATATGACGAAGATCAACGAGGAGAAGACGCAGGGCTTAGTGCATAAGGCCGACGACGACTCGCGTGTTACGCCTGTGGGATGGTTTCTCCGCAAGACGAGCATCGACGAGCTACCACAGGTCTGGAACGTCGTCCGCGGAGAAATGAGTTTGGTCGGTCCTCGTCCCCTCGTCCCATACATGCTCGAGCCGTTCCCGGAAATCCTGAAGCTGCGCAGCCAGGTCCGACCAGGCATTACAGGCCTTTGGCAAGTCTCAGACCGGGAGAATAATACCTCGGTTCACGGCATGCTCAAGTACGACTCTCAATATGTCGAACGACATTCGCTGATGATGGATCTCCTAATACTTCTAAAGACCCCTAACGCTGTCTTGAATATGAGGGGTGCGCAGTAGTCCAACACAATCTAGCAGCCCAACAGAGAAGAGAGAGCACATTTTAAATCGTTTCCTCGGCACGCCGTACTATGTTGGTTCTTACTGATCACCTAAAGCGCCTTCCTTTTGACCGCTAGCGGCAGGGACCGTACCAAGAACAGGCATATCCAATGCGTTCTCAACCTCGCTAGGTGTGTCAAAACCATCGTTCACATACTCGACCAGGAAGGGCAGACCCAACGCTAAAATCAATGATATCGCCAACGCCGCATACGTAGCCACCTCCCAATCCGGGTAGTCGGGATCCACGTTCGGCAAAACCCGCGCCGGATCGATCACCCTGACGTCGAAATCGCTCACAACGGTCAAACGTTGCACTTCGAGCTCCAAGAGCTTGGTCTTCAGGGTCTTGAAACGCTCTTCGTGCGTTATCTTCTCTCGCAACAGACGCTCGAGTGCTGGCTCTTTCTGCGACAACGCCGTCATCGCGTCTTGCACCGCCTCGATCTCTTGTTGCCACACCTTGGTTTTTTCCTGCAAAGCAGCGACCGTCACCCCCAAGTTGGCGTCTTGGAGCAGCAAGTCCTGGCGAATTGGGTTCAGCACGGTTGTTTCACTCTCCGGGATCATTTCCGACTCTTTTGCCATCCGCGCTTCCAACTCGTCGATCCTAGCTTGCAAGCCGTGGACTTCCGGATGCACCGATGCCTTCTCGACCTTCTCAGAAGCCAACTGGCCGGAGAGCTCGTATTGTGAACTCTTGAGGCTCTTGACCACCGGGTTTGCGGCCATCACCGACGTCGAGAGCAGCATCGGTTCCTGAGTGCTGAGTTGCTGTTTGACCTCAAGCGCTTGAGCTTCGGCCTCCCGCAGCCCGGCTATCGTCGCGGTGTGAGCGTTTCTGAGTTCGTCCAGCCGTACCAGAAGCAGCTGGCGCTCCTCTTTCGGCGAGTGGATGTTCTCCTCCACCTTGAACTGCATGAGTTTCTCTTCGGCGTCGTGAAGACTCGTCTCGACCATCACCATCTGCTCTCTGGCGAACTCGAAAGCTTCTTCAGCTTGATTTCGTGTAATCTCTCGCGTTTTCTCGACCAGCAACTCTGCCATGCCGTTTGCGATCCCGCTGGCCAACTCCGGTGTAGGTCCCCAGATGCTCAGATCGATTACCTCCGTATCCTGCCTCACTCGAATATCTTGAATGTCGTCAAGCAGCTCTTCTACTGCAACGGCCAAGTAGTTCGGAGGTTTATCCTCGAGGAGGCCTACTTTCCTGCTTAAGGTGACCGGACTATTGACGATCCAATCAGACCAGTATTTGACATAATCCCTGACATCCCTGAGCTGTTTCGGCCTATCCAGGCCAAATCTCTTGACCACGATTTCAGCCATGCCGCGACTGGTCGAGAATTCAACCAAGTTCTGCGCCGGATTGATAAGTTGGCCCAATGGTCGCGGAGTCTCCAAATCCTGGAAGAGAACCAACTTCTGCTGAGGATTGTGCCGCACCAGGATCTTCGCGGTCGCCTTATACGCCGGATCGACGAGGTACACTCCGGCAAATATTACGACGAGGGTGAGTAGAAACGTGTCGATAACCAACCACTTGTGCTTGAACAGCACAAACACGAAGCGGCGGAATAGCTCATTTGGTGAAGGAGTCTTATTCACAACCGTACCTTCAGGCTTTAAACTCGATTGGAGCGGGAGAACACCCCTCCTGAGTATGCAACGGATTGCCCTGAAATGACAAGCACTTGAGTTGGCGCGCAAACCTACTTCATCACCAGTTAAGCGCCCTCACCGATCTCGTCCAGCCAATCGATCGTCTGGCCGAAAAGACCTTCGTGGCCTTGCCAGAAACGAAGCTCGCGCCAGGTGTCATTGGGATCGACCCAGAAAGGTCTCTCCCGCACCTGAAGCAGTTTAACGGGACGGTGACGTCGCTCGTAGGCCCGTGCCAAGAGCTCCAGGTCTTTTCGTCGACGCTTTTGCGGGCCGATCGCTGCGAGAAGGGTCGGGCCGTGCTCGCCGCCGACTTCGGCCGCCACATCCACGGCCAAAAACTCATTGAAACACGCCGTGCTCAGCGGGTAAGCAAGGACGTCTACGCCCTGGCCACTGTTGAGTCTGTCGATCAAATTCTGCCGCGTCTCCACGACCCTACCAGCCAGGATGTTAGCAGCCATGACCTGCATCCTGAGGAAGCTCATCATATGGTTCTTCATATCAACGATTGGCTCCCAAAGGATGAGCGCCTCGATTTTTGGATCGTTCGTGGCGGCCATCGCAGCGAGCGTTGCACCAAGCCGCAACCCAAACAATCCCACCCGATCGCCAATTTGCTTCCTAAGGAGCTCGACAGCTTTTCGAATATCGGCGACACTTCTGCTCAACGTGACATCCTCAAAATCACCTTCGCTGTCACCGCAGCCACGATAGTTGAATCGGAGAACATGATATCCGCGTTCGACTAGCGCGCGGGCAAAATCAACACTCACTTTCTGCGCAATCTCAGCCTCTTCTGCGAGGGGGGAGCAAAACACGACACCTCGCCGGCGTTCCGCGCTCGTGTCAGCCAGCGGCTCGTGCAGCATGGCAAACAGTCTAAAACCTTCGTGCTCGAAGAAAAACGGCTTCTCTCTCAACGCTTCCATAGCAGGTTCATCGCTGACTCCCAGCTGCCAGAATCGGCTGGCCTAGCCGGCATCTGCTCGAGCAGGCACGAATTCATTTCTCCGAATCTGGTGAGGGTTTCTGCTCCGACTCCACCGTTTTCGTGGCGCTCTGCCATGGTTTGTCCTGATTCACTAGCATGGGGAGCCAATTCTTGATCCCCCAATACCAAGACGCGGTGCCGCTGACACAACACCTGAAAAACAACATCCTGGTGCCATCGGAGACGCGTGAGACCTCGGTGACGTTCATACGTTTCAGTGAGAAGGGTGCGTCACCGGAACGCGTCCTGCCGACCGCCAGAGTCACTGCACCGACGAAGCCCAGTTCCTCCACAACCCGCTCGATCTCAGGTGTGAACTCTCCATAGGGATAGGCGAACAAAGTTACCGCTTTACCCAGCCTCTGCTCAATCTCTTCTTTCGATGCTTGGATCTCCTCTCGGACCTGCTCGAACTTCAAGTGGCACAGGTTTGGGTGAGTCACGCTGTGCGACTGGATGTCCAGCCCGGCTTCGGACATCTCCGTGATCTCATCCCAAGAGGCTAGCTCCAAATCGGGAACATCGTCGGTCCTGATCCAGGCCAATCTGCTGCCTATGTGGCGGGTGACGACGAAAACCGTGGCAGTAAACCCAAGGCGTTTCAGGGTAGGCAAAACGACGCTGTGACTGTTCCGAAAGCCATCATCAAATGTTAGTACGACGGTCTTGGGTGGCAAAGGCTGCCTCTCGACCAGCGCATGGCAGAGCATGGGTAATGGCATGGTTCGGTAGCCGTGAGTTTTGAGGTGATTCATCTGCCTTCGAAACAGCACCTCTGAGACGGAAAGAACGGAACCGGAATCATCGATCGAGTGGTAGCAGAGAATCGGCACCCCTCCAGCACGATAAACGAGGCCGATCAAATCAAACAGCCCGATCAACGTTGCCTTGGCACCTAGCCGCAAAGAAGCCTTCAACGCCCTGCGGCTGGGATCTCTTGTCTGGCTGAGCCTGGCGGTTGTCTCGAGAGGCGGCATCAAGGGGTCTTCAGGAAACGGCTCTGGTCATCTTTGTGGACGGCGACGATATTTTGGAATTCCCATCGGTCCCCGGTGGGTGGAGTGCTCAAGGGTTGCAGCACACCGGTAATGTCAAGGGCGTAGAATAGATATCCGAGCCGTTGCAGGTGCCGCCAGGCGCCGTCAGCAGCCAGACCGAACCGAACTACCGCCGAAGGATTCATCTCGAACACGACCACAGGGTGCGACTTGGAAAGTATCGACTCGGCACCACGCAGAGCTAACTCCTCGGCTCCCTCGATATCCATCTTCAAGAAGTCAATGCGAGTGATTCCTTCGCGTTGTGCCATGCTGTCCAGCGTGATCGTGGACACGTCGTCGAACCCGTCCTGCCCCCTGTCTCCGGCGGCGATGGAACGGGCGACGGGACCCTCATGGTGGTACAGACGGGCCTTTCCGTCTCGGTCGGCCAAGGCAGCACGGTATAGCCGAACGTTGCTGAGGCCGTTGAGCTTGATGTTGTATTCCAAGACCGAGGCGGTCCGCTCACCCGGTTCGAATGCTATCACCTTGCCCGTGTCACCCACTAACTTGCCCGCCGCTACCGTGTAGATGCCGCAGTTGGCTCCCGCGTCAACCGCCACGCCGCCCGCTGAAACAAAGCAGTGGAGATACGTCAGTTCGAGCTCGAAATCTTCACGGGCCGCATAAAGCAAGGTGGTGCCCTCACCACCCCATCGCGCGGGCAGAAAAAACCGAGCGCGATAGCGCGGCAGTCCTATCTCCGCCGGAATGCGCAGCCAGCAACGGATCCGCCAGGCGAGTAAACGGCTGAGGGTTTGCATCGGCGCTTTCCGGAAAGCGGGCTGGCGGCGGAGAAAGCGCAACTTCGCGCCCAGGTCCTCCCAGCGATCCGCAAAACCCATCTTGCTTATACCCTGCCCGCCTTTCTCTCGAAGTGTCACGCTCCTCGCTCGGCGAAGAATCAGTGATCACATATATAATCCGCCGTCAATTCGAAGAGTTTGACCGGTGATGAAGCTGGCCCGGTAGGACACCAAAAACGAAACGAGATGAGCAACCTCCTCGGGCTGCCCAGCCCTGCCAAGGGGAGTCATGTCCAAGTAATAGTCGGCCGGCATGTGATCGCCCATATCGGTCACGATATATCCAGGTGCCACTGCGTTGACTGTGACAGCCTTCTGGGCCAATTCCCGGGCCAGGGCCTTGGTGAATCCGATTACGCCGGCTTTGGACGCGCTGTAGGCGGCCGCGTAGCGATCGCCGCGTTCTCCAGCGACACTTGCAACATTGACAATCCTGCTACCACAGCGCTTGCGGGACCAGGTTTTGACGACCGCATAGGTGCAGTGGTAGACGCCGCTCAAGTTGACGCCGATCATCTCGTCCCAGTGCTCTTTGTTTGCTCGCAGCAGCGGCTTGTCGTGCCCGATGCCGGCATTGTTCACCAATACATCGATTGTCCCGAGCTCCTCAGTCAGGATCTTGACCACCGCCTTGACCCTATCGGCATCGGCGACATCAAACCGACGTATGATGCTACTCCCGCCGCCGGATGCGATCTGCTGCTGTACTTCGTTGGCTGCGGCCTCGTTACTTCGATAGTTGATAATGACGAAGAGTCCGTCCGCGGCCAACTGAAGGGCGGTGGCTCGACCGATACCGCGGGACGCGCCCGTAACCAAAGCAATGCGCCGATTCATTCAGCCACTCTGCGCTTCCACCAGTGTCAAATCGAATAATCCGAGGGCCGGGCCGGGCCAGACTACGCCGATCATCGGAGTCAGCCGGCTAGTTTGGTTTCCTGAATTGCAGACAGTAACCGTAGCCTCCCCATATTGTGTCGATCCTGATGTCCCTCATTCCGGACGGAACACAATCGGTGGGCGGCGTCACATTTCTCGGCAATGACGGAAAAGCCTTCAGCAAGCGCCGGCCGATCGTCTGTCCGCTGTTCTCGGCAGTCATCCATTCATCGGCAACCACGATACGCGTGCCTGGCTTGGCGACACGTGTCATCTCCCCGAGGGCCAGTCGCTGGTCTTTGAACTCGTTGATCGATCCGGTATGAAAGACCACATCGAATGTATCGGCTTGGAACGGCAGATGCTCGGCAAAACCAAGGAAGAGCTCCGGCTGCACACCGAGTTTGTCGAGCTTGCGCCGACACTGGTGAAGCATGTCGATTGAAATATCCAAACCGAACAACTGTGCATCTCTTGTCTTGGACAACAAGTAAGCGAAATCCCATCCTGTCCCGACGCCGACATCAAGCACTCTGGCGCTGGGAATCAACTCCAGTTGTTCCATATAGGCTGCTCGTGCAGCGTCAGGGCCAATCTCGAGTATCTCGAGAAACCGAGCTAGAAAACAATGGTGAAGACGAGCCCCTTTTTTGGCCTGCTCCTCCATTTGCGGATAGGTTTCGGCGACCTCGCGCTTCGTCGCGAGAAGCAAGGTCCCACCTTCGATAGGATACACTTTGCGGCACTCAGTACATACTAACTCGCCGTCGGCAATGGCATCCTCTTCCGGGTTTTTTTGCGAGGCGAGGGACCCACTGCACCGCAGGCAAAGTAACATATTCAGAGTGGACTCTTGCATTCCTCTTATTAGCGCTGGGCCTGAACAGGCACAGCGCCTCAGTGTTAGCTACGGTGACGTTCCAACCCGGATGGCGACGGCCTGGGATTTGTCAGGTGGCGAGAGCAGCAACGCTGACGATCTTTCCCGGCGACAGCAAAGAACCAACCATGCCAAACAACAATTCGGCGGCGCGAAACCCGCGAACACTGCGAAAGTGTACCGCGTGCGGCACCTCGACGCAAACTGGGCCCCCGCCCGTGAAAACGGTGCGCTCACCAAGGTGATGGCGACGATTGTTTTGAAGCTGTCTCAACAGGCAGCGTACTGTATCCAGACAGGCAAAAACAGACAGGTGTTAATAATGTTGGTATCATGCGTGCAATGATTCTGACCCACCGGACTACCCGACAGATCCGATACTCGAGACAGCGCGCCGGCGGCGAGTTTCTTCTCCTTTGGCTTCGGCTCGGCGCGACATTCGCCGCCCTGGCGTCCGCGAAGGTTGCGGACCTCGCGGGCCCTTCACCCAACGGGCTGCATGGATGAACACAACTCATGTCTGCGGCGGTCGGCAATGAACAAGCCTGGGGAGCAGCCTGTGTGTTTCTCCTACGGGGGCGAACCGGCCTATGGCATCCTGCACCTGCCGTCGGCTGGCGCGCTGGTGCGGAACACCGGTCTGATCTTCGTCAATTCCGCGATCCGAACCAGGTGCGGACCGCATCGCCTCTATGTACGTCTGGCGCGCCGCCTCTGCGCTGCCGGCTATCACGTGCTTCGCTATGATCCCCCCGGTATCGGTGAGAGCTTGGGCTCAATAGTGGATGCCCCCCACTACAGACGGCGTTTCGTCGATTCGCTCGATGGCAGCGTGAGCACCGTAAGCTTCTTCCAGTCGGAGACGGGAGTGAACCATGTGGGTATCACGGGCCTCTGTGCCGGCGCCTACTGCGCCATGGTCTCCGCCGCCGCGGATCCCCGTGTGAAGTTCGCGATTCTCGCGAGCCTTCCGGTGCAGGAAGTCGGTGACTTGTCGGAGGAAGCGCTGACGAATCTTGCGATTCCCTCTTATCTCCAAAAGCTGGTGAATCCCGGATCCTGGTACAATTTGTTGACGGGCGGGATGCGCTACGATTGGCTTTTGCGATCTGTGCGTTCCCTGCTCACCAAAGGCTATGCATCGCCCAAACTCGACAGCACCCTCTGGCAAGCGTCCCGGAGGTTCACCGAGACGGAGCGCAAGACACTCTTCATTTATGGCGAAAAGGACTGGCTCTACGAGCCGTTCGTCAAATCCTACTGGAAGAAGCTGAGACGTCTCGAGCAGGGCAGACAAATCCACGAGCTACACGTGGTGGAAGGTTCCAATCACATCTTTTCGCAGCGCCGCTGGCAGGACGAACTGATCGGGAAGTCCATCTCCTGGCTCGACGATATCGCAAAAAGGCTGGAGATCTCAGCTAAAGACGACAAGGTGAGTTGAAGAGGAACTCTCGTCAGGACGGTGGTAATGGTGAACGACAAGCGGCAGGCTTCCAGGCCCCCTGAAGCCGGCCCGGAACCATCCGACAACACTTTCGACCATGGGTCGAGGCCGTGCCCCGCATGTGGCGAGTCAAGGTGGAGGGTCGGACCTCGAATCCCGTTCTGGCCTACACTTCTGAGCATAGATACACCGCGTCTGATCGAGTGCGCAGTCTGCGGAAGTGCTCATCTCCCGACCGTGAAACTCGAGGACTATGCGACGAATGCCCCGGTAACGGTCGAATCGGCACTTACTCATAGAGTGAAGGCGAGAAAAAGTCTAGAGGATCTCTATCCCCTTCTCCGAGAACATCTGCCGCATGGCAAACCGCGGGCCCTGGTTGTGGGATGCTCGACGGGGTACGAGATCGAGGCACTGCTCGACTGTCCCTTCGATTTCGCAGCTGTTGATGGCCTGGAAGCCAACAAAGGTGCCTCAGATCTGGCTCGAGAAAAGTTCTCCAATCAGAGCAGAGTGGCGATACATCAAGGGTATGTGGAATCCCTGCAAGGTCCGTACGATTTCGTCACCGCGACTATGGTGTTGGAGCACATGCCCGATCCCTACTCGGCGCTAGAGGCCGTTTCGGAGCATCAACCGGAAGGCGGGATTGTAGCCGCACAGGTTCCCCGCTACGATAACCGGATCCCGCGTGTCATCAGGGGAAGAACCTGGTACTACATAATGGATGCGCATCTGTGGTACTTCTCGAAACGGGGTTTTGCAGTGATGCTCGAGAGATGCGGATATGAAGTGATTGAGGTTCGGGATGCTCCTCGCTATGCCACGTTGAGCTTCGCACTGGACAAGATAATCCGCGCCGGCTTTCGGCTCCTTGGCCCCTACTTTGCACGAAAGGGGAGCGGTTCTACCGATTGGGACAGGCTCGGGCGCATCGCGGACCGGCTGGAAAGAAGAATGGAACAAGTCTCGGAGCGGGCTGCGCGCTCGGGGTTCGGCCTTGCGACGAAATGCTTCAAAATGGGATTTCTGAACGATGCGATGACCGTATTTGCTAAGAGGAGAACGGTCAGCTCCGAGAAACGTTGATGTTACTTAACATCCCGGCCTCACACTGAGTGGTAGTTCGAGCTAGCGATTCCCGTCGAGGCTTGCTGCTAGATTGCTGTGCGTTTCGGCCTCTAAGATCCTCGTCATCGCCATAGCGAGAGCCATAACAGTCCAGCCATACTTGTTACCGAGCATCACCTGCCAGTTTAGTGTGTACAGGAACCCGACGTACGAGCCAAGTAATCCCGCAGCAATCATCTTCATGTCTCTCCCCGGGGAGTAGCGGATCAATAGGATGATCTGGATCAAGATGGCCGCTTGCATCAGGACATATACGATCAGTCCGACAAGCCCGGTTTCCGCAAAAGTAACGAGGTAAGCGTTGTGCGGGTAGGATACCAGTTTTGGGGGCAGTTGAAGATGGTTTCGAAGGTGGCGGGGATACTCGTCGAGGAAATTGCCCACACCCACCCCAAGCAGCGGTTTTCTACGGCCCATTTCATAGGAAATCTTCGCTACTTCAAGGCGGTGTTCGAACGAGAATCTTCCTGCACCTTTGTTGGCGAAGATACGGTCTTTCACCGCGATTTCCGGCACGAGCAAAATAAAGAAGAGGAAAGCAATGAACAGGACGGCCCCCGAGCTTACGAGAAGTAGCCGTTTTCGGGCAAGCGGTGCGGTAACCACGACGACGATCGGTACGATCACCAGTCCCAACCAAAGTGAGCGCGATGAGGAGGCTATGATGTTCATAATCACAAGCGCCGTCAGGCAGCCAAATAGGATTCTTGCCTTCCGCGAGGCTTGAAAAAACAGGGCAAGCAGCAGCCCAAACAGCACAAGAAGCTGAGAAGCTTGCCGTCCAGCCTCCCGTCCGAGTCCTTGGACGCGATAGGCGCCGGTCACTTCCATTGCGAGTCCCTCGCGCACCATGCTTCCTAAGCGATATTCCGGAAGAACGGAGTTGCCGGATACGATCTCGTATAGACCTGCCGCGCAGCTCAGTACTGCGCTGGCCACGAAAAACAGGATCGCCAGTTGGAGGGCACGGCGATCACGAACCACATAGATCACCAGGATGTAGAAGGCAAAGAGGGCGATTCGCTGCATAATCGGGCCAGCTGCGTTCTCAGGAGTTGCCGATGTTAGAACGGACAGCAGGGACGCGCCGATGTAAACCAGCATCAAAATGGGCACCGGGTCGCTGAACGGTAACAAGAGCGGCTCAGAGTCCTTGCGCCACAAGGCCTTCCACATGGCGAGCGCAAATAGCGCCGTAGTGAGGAATTGAGCGAGTGTAAAGCCCTCTGATCCGGAGGCGTCGTACCGTCCGAATAAGTACGAAGCTACCAGCTCATCCAACGGGAATACCAGGAAGATCAGAAGCAGGAAATACAGCTCCAGCGCCAGGGGTCGGTTCGAAGCCGGCGACGAGCTCGGAGTCATCGGCAAAGTCGCTCTGTGGATGGCATGGCCTATTTTTCGCTAGACACATCCACAAACACGGGCTCGCTAGATAGCGTGACCGCGTCGGACGCGACGATTCTATCCGGTGGGCGGGCGGGCCTGTTCGTCCCCTCTAGCTGCGTGATGATCCTCGTGATCCTTGCTTTGGTGGTCGGAACGTAAGGCGACAAATCGACGATCGTTGATCTTCTCTTGTCCATCACCTCGAAGAGCTGCGGTGGGGTCTGGACGCTCTCCAACGCTGCTCTGGCATCCGGGTCGTCGTACCAGCCAACGAGGTTTTCCCGGCCGTCTGGTTTCGTGACTCGGTACACGAATATGTTGCGGTCGGCATAGCGGAGACGCTCGGTGACTTTCTTATCCACTCCGAGCTTGTCTATGACAATCTTATAGGTATAAAAAACAGGTCTCCTGCCCTTTTCGGAAGCGGCAAGCTCACGATGATCCTGCCCATAGAACCCCGCGTAGACCCAGAACTTTCCATGCGAACGCCAACTCGGCCAGTCCGCCTCATTCGCAGACATGATGCCGGCCATTCCAGTGTCCAGCGCGACCATGATTTTTTTAACGAGGCTGGACGCCTGCTCGGCCATATGGAACTTCCATGCCCTCTTGTGGTTCGGGTCACGGTGGTTGTCCAGAGCGTCAAAGACTTTGTCTCCTAGACCGAGGGGATAGCTGTGGTTGCGCGAATGCACAACGCGCGAACTTGCGATCAACGCATCGCCTGCCCAGATGGGCTTCGAATAGCCATTCCTCGCCATATGGGAACGTATCCAGTTCATCGTAGGATCTCCGGCCCGGTAATCGTGATTGTAGTGAAACTCGACCGCATCAAAGTACCTGTGGAGCTTCAGAGAATCTTTAATGAACTTTAGACTCGATAGATAAAGTTCACGCATACCTCGACGATCCTTGAATCTTTCGTGGATGAGTTGCTTCAACTCGTCGTCAGACTTGTCTTCTCCGTCATCGAACAGGTCCCCGAAATTCATCCCGGAGAGGATAATCCTGGCATTCGGATTCGCATTATGAGCTGCTTCGTAGGCGGTCTTGATTAGCTTCTCGTAATCCCGGGCGGGGTTGTGTCCTTTTGGCACCCGCCAGAAGAGATCGTGTTGGGCTTCGGACTCAATCTCGAAGTCGAGGACCGGTTCGCGAAGCCCCTCCATGTCTTGCCTTCCGTCCATGTCGTATCTTTCTACTACGGCGGATATCCAGGCAGCGTAGCGATCCCAGTACCCGTCTTTCGGAGGCGAAGCCGTTTTCGCCCCGCCTCGGGCCAAACCCTCGAACGAACTAACTGTTACTGCCCACCTTGCATCGCAGATCAATACCGCCATTATTTTGAAATTGTATTTCTGGTAGGACCGAACGAGTTCGTCCAGGAGTTCCCAACGGTAGCCGCCTTCAGATTTTGGCTCGATCAAGCTCCAGGGCACCCCGGTAAATTTGATCCATCGAGCGCCGGTTTCGGAAAACAAACGAGGGGGGTCCGGAATGTTCATCCAGTTCTTGAATCTCGCGTAGTCGAGACCGAATGCGAACTCGTGCGGCGCAGGACTCTCGGTCACGTTCTCCGCTGTCGCTCGTGTGGATTCAGCCGTGTCAGCGTCGCGTTGGACTTGGGTTTCGGTGGAGGGTTTGGAGGGTGCGCCGGTTTGAGCAAGCGCCTCGGTGATCTTGTCAAGCGCGTCGCTCAACCTTGGCCAGTCCTTCTGCTCGAAAGCTTCACGCAGCTGCAGGATGTACGGATTGGCTTCACTCATGTCGGCGCCGCTCGCGCGCTTCTCCCGGTACTCGGCTTGAAGCTTCCGAAAACGCTGCTGTAATTCGACCGGATCGACCTGCTCGCCGGTAGCGGGGTGCAGTCCACCGGGTGGCTTCGCTCGCGCCAACGCCTCGCCGGTGCGTTCGAGTAGATCTGACATTCTGGACCAGTCCTTCTTCTCGAACGCACTGCGGAGCTGTGCCACCACATCGTTGACCTCTCGTAGATCGTATCCGGCAGCGCGCTTCTCGCGATACTCGGCTTGAAGCGTTAGAAAACGCTGCTGTAGCTCGGCCGGATCGACCTGCTCGCCGGTAGTCTTTGCTACGCCCTCGAGATGCGGGCCGCCTGTGAGCGCTCCGCCGACGTTGACAGCACAGAGAAAAAGACCGGCGCCAAAGCATATGGTGATCCAGCTAAATCGCGTGAAGAATCCAAGAGTTGCCATAGTTGTGTCTCCTCGAATGGGTACTGTTCCATTTTAGTGCCAGGTCTGTGTCAGGCCAAGTGCCACAGCACGCGTTGATTGACAGGGTGCCTTTCTGAGAGAGAGAATCGCCTCCTCCGTCCGCCGCCGGACGGAGAGGTGACTATCGTGCGTGAATCTCATGCCGGATCGGGGTCTCGGGAGCGTCCCAGGCCGCTTCGCGTCATGCACGTTTTCGGAGGTCACGTTCGTAGCGGCGTGGAGGCGGTCGTGCTCGATCTTGCAGAGGGTCTGCGTGAGGAGGGTGGAACGCCTGTTCTCGTCCCTCTGGCAGAGGGGCTCTTCACGGAGGAGGCTCGTGACCTCGGGTACGACGTGCGACCTCTGGCCAAGAGGCGGCGATACGATGTCGCACGCATTCCGACACTGGTAAAGCGGATCCGGGAGGGTGAGGTAGACATCCTGCACTCCCACGCCGTCAACGGCGCCTTCTACGCTTGTCCAGCAGGACGGCTAGCAGGCCTCGATAGCCAGGTGTGCAGCTTCCACGGCAGCACCAAGGAGCACCTGAAGGACATCTATCGTTACGCTCTTCCGCGCGTGCTTGCCTACCGGTACTACCTAGGTGTTGCCCGCTGGTGTCGTCGGCTCATTGCGGCCTCTGAGCAGCTGAAGCGGGACTTGATCTCCGACGGTGTACCCCCCGACAAGCTCGTATGTATTCCGAACGGGATCGATCCGGCTGTTTACGATGGGGCAGCCCGCCGACGTCAAGCGGTCCGTGAGGAGCTGGGACTGCCTCCGTCGACGACCGTGATCGGAACCATGGGTCGTCTCGCGGCCGTTAAGGACATGACTACTTTCCTCGAACTGGCGCGGCGGCTTCTCAGGGAACGCCGCGATCTGATTTTTCTCGTCGCCGGCGACGGGCCGGAACGTGCCGCCCTCGAGCAGAAGGCGACTGAAGCACAGATCAGTTCAGCTGTCCGTTTCCTCGGTTGGCGCTCCGACGCTGCGGCGTTTTTGTCTACTGTCGACGTCTTCGTGATGAGCTCTCTGAGCGAGACGGGTCCGCTCGTCTCGCTCGGCGCCATGGCGCTCGGTATTCCTGTCGCATCTACTGCGGTTGGAATAATGCAAGAGCTGCCGGCATATCAGAAAACGGGACTCGTCGTGCCGTGCGGTGATCCCGAAGCCCTGGCCAATGCAGTACGCTCCGTTCTCGACGACCCCCAAAAGGCCCAGGCAGTCGGTCGGCTTGGTCGAGAGATCGTGGAACGGTTCTACACCAAGGAAGCAATGGTCCGGAGGACGCTCGAGCTCTACGACGATGTCGTTGCCGGAGTCGACTCCAGGCCCATCCCGTAGTTGACAGGTGACCGGCAGTCTAGGGCGGAGTGCCACTTGCGCCCCATGTGTGTTCACTCCTCGAGCTCGCCTGGATCTGGGGAATCCCGTACCTCCTTCAAAAGCTGAAAGCTGATGGCTGATAGCTCGCGGCAAGCCTATTTGGGTGCGGCTACGCCGCGTTAGGGTATAATACAAGCCTCCCAGTTCACATCAGGCCTCATTTTCGCAGAAAGATTGCCATGAAGTACGACTACTTGATCGTTGGCGCGGGACTCTTCGGTACGGTTTTCGGCCGCGAGTTGACCGATGCTGGCCGCCATGTACTGATCATCGAGCAGCGCGATCACATCGGTGGCAACGTTTATACACGTGACGTGGGCGGCATCCACGTCCACGTCTACGGTCCCCACATCTTCCACACTGATAACAACGAAACATGGAGATACGTCAACCGGTTTGCCACGTTCAACCACTACGTGCACCGCCCGAACGTTCGGTATAAGGACAAGGTTTACTCGTTTCCGATCAATCTCATGACACTGCAGCAGCTCTGGGGGGTTACTACGCCAGACGAAGCGGAACGACGCCTCGCAGAGGTTCGCGTCTCCTGCGAACACCCGAAGAACCTCGAAGAATGGATTCTGGCGCAGGTCGGTGAGGAAATCTATAGGATTTTCGTGTATGGCTACACGAAGAAGCAGTGGGGAAGGGAGCCCAAGGACCTTCCCACATCGATTATTAGGCGTCTACCCATTCGCCTGACGTTCGACAGTAATTACTACAACCACCGCTACCAGGGCATCCCGATCGGCGGCTATACCGCGATGGTTGAGAATATGCTTGATGGAATTGACGTAGAATTGGCTACGCTCCTATCAAGCATGGGCGATTGGCGCAAACAGGCCAAGAAACTCGTGTTCAGCGGAAAAATCGACGAATTCTTCGACTACCGATTCGGCGAGCTGGAGTATCGGAGTTTGGCGTTCGAGAGCGAGCTCATGCCGGGTGACTATCAAGGCGTGTCGCAGATGAACTACACAGACGAAGCAGTGCCATTTACCCGGATTGTGGAGCACAAGCATTTCGAGTTTGGCACACAAGAAAAGACCATGATTACTCGGGAGTATCCGCTGGAATGGGATCGTGACAAAACGCCTTACTACCCGATCAACGACGCCCGTAACAATGATCTCTACCGAAAGTACAAAGCGATGACCGCGAACTGTGAGGACGTAATCTTCGGCGGTCGCCTAGCTGCATATCGTTACTTCGACATGCATCAGGTGATCGGCTCGGCGCTCGCCGCTGCGAAGAGGGAACTGCAGCTCGATTGTAGCAAGTGAAAACGATGGCGCAAGCATACACTGAAAGACAGCTCGATGAGGTTGAGCATCACTCCAGCTACGAATGGCCTTTGAAAAGTTGGCTGGTTAATGATTCCATGTTGCCTCAGAAGTACAAGGAATACCTGCGCGTGGTCAATTTGCATTATCCTGGCACTGAGGCATTGCGAGGTAAACGAGTTCTCGACTGCGGCTGTGGTTTTGGGGCCATCTCCGCCATCCTGGCAAAGCGGGGTGCCTTCGTCGAAGCCTTTGACATTTCTGCTAAAATGGTCGCCATTGCAAAACACCTCATCCGGAAAAACGGCATCGCGGGATCGGTCACGGTTAGAGAAGGGGCAGTGGAAAAGCTCGGCTATCCGGCGGAGGCCTTTGATTTGGTGGTTGGAACCGCCATCTTGCATCACGTGGATATCGAGCCCGCAGCCAGTGAGATCTACCGAGTGCTGAAGCCCAGAGGACGTGCCATCTTCTGGGAACCGATCGTGAAAAGCTCCGTCAGGGAAGCGATGCGAAAACTGTATCGCCGCTTTGGGACCGTCTTCGTACACGGCAGCGAGGAGGAGCATCCTCTTACCAAGGAGGAGATCGGAATTCTAGAAGGAGCGCTCGGCAGCATCACGATCCACACCTGTTCTTTCGCTCCTTTGTCCCTAATTCTCAACAAGCTTCTCCCTATAAGAATCCCGCGCTTGCGAAGAATGGTGGAAAAGGTCGATGTGGTGATCGACCGCGCCTTTCCATTTCTCAGAAGACTAGAGACCAACCACGTCCTCGTCTTCAACAAGGCGACGGGGTAACCTATAGGTGGAAGAAGTCGACGCCGTCGCGAACGACCATCAGGTGTCAAAACCCTCAGGCGGGTGGGACGCTATCTCAGACGGAACGCTTCAGGATCAAAGTGGCGTTGACGCCGCCGAAACCGAATGAGTTGGACAGGGCAATCTCGATCGGGGTGTCGACCGCTTCGTTGGCCGCGACGTTGATGCCTAGGCACCGTTCGTCGATTTCCTCGATGTTTATGCTCGGGGCGACGAAGCTGTCTGCCATCATCAGCACCGAGTAGATGATCTCGTTGCTCCCCGCAGCGCCAATCTCATGTCCGGTCATCGACTTGGTTGAACTAACAAGCGGTTTCTTGCCGAACACCTTCGAGATGCTCTCCGCCTCGACAACATCGCCGACCGGCGTGCTGGTCGCATGGGCGTTGATGTAGTCGACTTGGTCGGCGCTAATCTTGGCGTCCGCCAGGGCCGCCTCCATGCATTTCACGCCGCCAGTGCCGGAAGCGGTGGTCATGTCGTAGCCGTCGGAGTTGCCTGCATATCCGATGAGTTCGGCGTAGATCCTGGCACCGCGTAGTTTGGCCTGTTCGTGGTCTTCCAGCAAGACAATGCCGGCGCCGCAAGAGGGCACGAGTCCGTCGCGGTACTTGTCGAAAGGTCGCGATGCTTCAGCAGGTCGGTCTTCACGCTTTGAAAATACGCGCAGAGCGTCGAAGTTACAGTTGTATTGCCAGGAGCTTTCTTGGACGCCGCCAGCGATCACACGATCCTGCAGGCCGAAGCGGATGAGTAGGGCAGCCTGACCAATAGCCGTGCCGCCAGAAGCACAGGCGGTGCTGACCGTCATACAATGCCCGCGAGTTCCGAAGAAAATAGAAAGATTAGCAGAGACAGAAGAGGCCATGGTCCGCGGCAGCGCCATGCCGCTGAGCTTCTTCTTGAGCATGCTAAAGGCGTAACAGTTTTGATAGATGTCACGCATGTTTCCGGAGTTGCCGATGATGATGCCGGTGCGATCGTGACGAATCTGCTCGTCGCTGAGGCCGGCATCGTCGATGGCCTGCTGCGATGCAGCAACGGCCAGTTGTCCGCCCTCTCCCATCTGGCGGAGGTACTTCTTGGCAATCTGCGGTGGCTCGAAATTCTTGATCGTCCCCGCCAGACAACCGTGGAAAGCCAGTTCCTTGCGTTCGGGGATGATCTCGATGCCGGACCGACCGCTGCGCAGGGCTTGCTTTACCTCCTGTATCGAGTTACCCACAGAGCTGACAATGCCCATTCCAGTGATGACGACACGCCGCATGATCACACGTCCTTCAGTTTTTTTTCAGAATCAGACACGCGTTCGCGCCGCCTAGGCCGCTGTTTATGGTCATTGCTGAGCGGAGCGGACCTTCATGAAGGATTTGAACGTGTCTAATTTCTTCGCATTCCGGTGCGATGTTTTCGAGGTTCCTGGTTGGAGCAACGAATCCCTGTTGGAGCATCAGAGTGGTAAAGACCGCTTCTTGAGAAGCAGTGGCCCCTTGGGAGTGTCCAGTAATACCCTTCGTGGAACTGACCATCGGGCCGCGGCCGAAAAACGACCCCAGCACCTCGGCTTCGACCCGGTCGCCGACCATCGTGCCAACACCGTGAGAGTTGATGTAGTCGATCTGGTCGACACCGTGATCGGAGGCTGCGCGCATCGCCTCTTCGATCGAGCGCCTGAGGCCATCGCCGGAGGGGAGGAACAGATCCTCGGCGTCGTTTGCGGCTCCGTATCCAACGATCTCAGCGTAGATCCGGGCCCCGCGTTTGCAGGCTTGCTCATATTCCTCGAGAATCAAAATCCCGGAGCCGGCCGACATGACAAAACCCTGGCGGTCGCGGTCATAGGGGCGGCAGGCCTGGGTCGGGTGGTCGTTGTAGTCGGTTGGCATGCCGTTGCTGTTATCCGCAGACAGGCCAACCTGCTTCCAGAGATCCTGCTCGGCACTTCCACAAATGCACAGATCCTCTATGCCGTATTGGATGAGATCATAGGCATAGCCGATGTTGTAGAGGCCCGTGGCACAGGCGGCGGAAATAGAACAGCTGCGGCCCTGGATGCCCAGGTATGCAGCCAAATTGCCAGAGGCTGTGGAGTTCATGATTCTCGCGATGCTCGCGCCCCCGATGCGGGTGGTGCTCTTGCGGGTCTTCCTCGCTTCTTCGGCGCGAGGGACCTCGCTGACACCACCGGCCCCAGTGCCGACGACAACGCCCACCTTGGCCCCGGCGTTTTCCGCACTCACATCATCGACCGAGAGCTGTGCATCCTGAAGCGCTTCGAGAGTCGCAACCATGGCGTAGGTGGCTGCGGGTGACATGGTTTGAAGGGCCTTGCGCCGGATGCCGCTGATGTCCAGCTTCTTCACCGGGGCGAACACACAGCACCGGTATCCAAGTTGCTGCATCTCTGGCATGAACACCATGCCAGAACGGCCCTCTCGCAACGACCGCAGGACGGCCGGCGCCCCATTGCCGATTGACGACACGATCCCGAGACCGGTAACCACCACTCGATTCATTGAACCCTTTCAGCCTCCATGTCTGCAGCTTGTGTCTCGAGCTGCCATTGTCTGCAAAATGGTCAAGGCTCGCGGATCACCTGGATGGCATCTGCAATGCATTTATCCCGGAGGGGACTATTAATAATGACGGTCCAAACCACCAGCGTCCGATAGGGACTCCTTCGGTGACGGCCTCGGCTGCCGGATCATCCTGAGCAGCAGCCAGAGCCGCTCATTTCGCAGGACGAGATTGCCTAGCAGATACACCGCTGCACCTATGATGGCGATCGCAATGGCTGCGACGAGAAGCTTTATGGGTGTCCCGCTTCCATTGGCTTCGGGGACTAGCCGGGCCACAGCATACATTGCTGCCGTTGCCGCGGCCGCCGCGGCCGCAGTTTTCGTCAGCGGTAACGCCAGGTTCGATGAGATAGACCCGCCCAACAATCGACTCGCGATCACGGCCAGCATAATAGTACGGACCAACGTGATCAGCGAGTGCGCCAGAGCGATGCCACCGACCCCCATGAGCCGCATCAGGATCCAGGCAACCAACGCGTTGGCGACGACAGTGGCGACGGCCATCTTTACGATCAGTCCCGTGCGTCGTGCCGCCAGCAAGTAGTAGATCAGAAGGAAGTTGGCCATGCCGCCGGGCAGAGCCAGCGCGCGGTAAGAAATCACCTCGGCGGTCTGGGACACCGCTGCACCGCTGAACTGTCCATAGCCGAACACCAGTTCGGTGATGAGGTCTGAGAACGTCACTAGTGCCGCAGCGACCGGAAACGTCACGAACGCCACCATGACGAAGTTTTCGGAAAACAACCTCCGGAGGTCGGAATTGCGTCCTTCGTTGACCAGCCTAATGAGCTCGGGATATAAAACCTTATAAACCGGCGCCGCCACCAGCACCGGAACCAGCCCGATGAAGACGATACCGAGGCTCAATGCCGAAACCGTGCCTTCTCCCAGGAGCGAAGCAAACATCCGCTCCACCACGGTGTTTATCTGCCAGGCCGTTATTACGGTGACCGTCAGGCCCAAATTTTTCATCGCTTCCCTGACGATGGAACTGTCCCGGCCTAGCGACCATCGGTGGCCGATGAAGTACTGCCGAATGATTGGAGCGAGGGTAGCGCCCTGCAAGACGAAGCCCAAGACCACCCCGAAGGCCACACCGGTGATGCCCCAGAAGTCCGCCAAAACGAGTACACCGAAAAGCGCGCCGGCCGGCACTGCCAGCGAACTGAGCGCCGAGGCAACGAATCTCCTTTCCGCATTCAACACACTGTCGAGCACCGCATGCAAGCTGGTGAGGACCACCGCCAAGGCCATGATCCGGGTCATCCAGACTGCCGAATCGTGGGCTCCAGGCGGGAATCCCGGCGCGAGCATGGCGATAAACGCGTCGGCAAAAACGGTGTAGATGACAGTCAGCATCACCGACGCTAGCAGCGTGATGTTGAGGAAGCTGCTCGCCAAATGGGCCGCGTCCGCTCTTCCCAGGTTCGTCAGCGTGCGCATGTAGACAGGGACAAATGCAAGGTTGAACGCGATGGCCAGCGGGCTCACGAGGGTCACGGGTATCATCCGCGCGATGAAGTAGGCATCGACATCTGCGGTTGCGCCAAACCTCGCTGCCAGCAGCACGACTGCGCCGAACCCGCCCAGCATGACGAAAGAGCGTGCCAGGATCAGCGCCGCTGTCGAGATGAAGTAGTGTCTGCGGTAGCTTCCGGGGTGGTTCATATGCGGTCAAGCGACGCTTGTCAAGACGACTTCCAGGTTCAAGGTGCTTGTGCCCAACAGCAGGTAGAGCACGTGGGAATTGCCGCCGTCTCGGAGGCCGGGATCACAATCGTTGTCTCGCCAACGCGGCCGTAACCCGAAGATCCCGGATCCCACGACATCGCTAAACGCCATGTCCTTCTGGCTGTGGCTGGTTTTGAGTTCGAAATCCCCGCAACCGACATTCTGGCTGGTCCCACCGTGATTGTCAATGATCGGGTGATTGTGGGATCGTGAGCCGAGTTTCCCGCCAACATCCGATCGTCCAGGCTTGCCGTTTTGTCGATTGACACTCAGGATCGATCCGCCATAATTACGCGGTATGGGATTTCCCAACCTGTTCATCGTAGGTGCGCCCAGGTGTGGCACAACGTCGTTTCACGACTACCTTGGGCAGCACCCCGACATCTTCATGTGCGAACCTAAAGAGCCCTACTACTTTCTCACCGACATGCCGCATCGGGACCGCTTTGACGAGAAGGCGTACTTTGCCCTCTTCGCAGACTCCGGCAATGTCAAATACGCCGGCGAAGCCAGCGTCTGGTACCTCTATTCACGAGCAGCCGCTGACGAAATCAAACGATTCTGCCCCTCTGCCCGAATCATAATCATGCTCCGCAACCCCATAGACCTACTCTACTCGCTTCACGGCATATCGCTACGCACCGCCAATGAGGACATACTCGATTTCGCGAAAGCCTTGGAGGCAGATCTGGACCGGCGGCAGGGCCGGCGGATCCCCGCCACCGCGTTTTTTCCTGACGGCCTGTTCTACCGAAAGGTGGTCGATTTCACGCTGCAGGTCCAGCGCTACTTCGACGCGTTTGGTCGAGACGCCGTACGAATCATCACTTTCGATGATTTCGTTAGGGATACGGCGGCAGAGTATCGCCGGACGCTGGCATGGCTTGGGGTCGCGGAGGATTTCGAGGCCGAGCTCAGCGCGAAGAACCTGTCCTCAGCCTTGCCGAACCTGGCGATCCAGCAGTTGCTACGCTGGAACGCTGCGATGCGGGCATTCCGAGCCGCTATGCACAAGGTGGTGCCGTACAGGATCATCAGGCGGGTGCAGGCGGCGATCGGCAATCGGACTCAGGAGCAGCGACCGGGGCAGGCGGACCCTGAACTTCGCGCTTGTCTTCAGCGCCAGATGCTCCCTCAGATCGAGGCCTTGAGCAGCCTCATCGACCGCGACGTCACTCACTGGTGCCGCCTGTCATGATCGTGCTTGTCGGCTCGCCCTGGGGAACCAGGCCACGCCGCGGCAGGCTGTTCACTGCTGAGAGCCCTCGGCGGCCCACCGATCACAGCCAGCGTCGGACGAACTCTGGAACGAAATCCCGGTAGTCGTTCAGGACGGCACCCATGATGTTCGCTCCTGCCTTGGCCAGCGCCTCCTTCGCCTCATGCGCCGCCCGGCGGCGAGTCGAGCCGGCTCGGACCACGAGAATCACGCCATCCACCATCTCTGCCAGGCGAATCGCGTCGGGGGAAGTTTGCACGGCAGGGGAGTCGATGAGGGTGAAGTCGAAACGCCGTCTGAGATCTGAGATGAGGGCGTTCATCTCAGGAGCCCTCAGCAACTCCACCGGGTTCGGTGCTTTCTCCCCGGCTGGGATCAGGTGCATGTTGCCGGCATCCGCCTGGCCGCCCGGACGCTTGACAGCGCTGTCGAGTGAGCAGTCGCCTTTGAGGAGTTGCACCAGGCCCGGCGCCACCTCGACCTCGGACCGGCGGTGGACTTCCGGCTGACGTAGGTTGGCATCGACAAGGACCACGTCCTTCTTGCGTGCGGCTAGAGCGCGCGTCAAAGCCAGTGCGATCGTGGTGGCGCCATCGGCGGGTTGGGCGCTCGTGACCAGCCATACCATGTGAGTGCTAGGTTCGGTGGCGTAGAGAATTCGATCGATCATCCCAGATTCATTGCCACGCAGACTCTCGCTCGCCGTCTCAGCCATCGCGGATGGCCCCTCCTTCTGACATCGGCTGCGCAGGTGCCATCGCCGTAAAAAGAGCTAGCACCATCCCCAGCACCGTCATCGCGCTTTCCACGCCGCAGGTGTTTTCGAACGTGTCATTAAGATACTCGATCACGAAGATGGAGGCAACGGCTGCAACTCTTTCGTGTTACTCGTCTTCTATCGTAGCTTCGAGAGACCGGTAAGTTGACATGAACCCCCGGGCTACGACAGAATCCATTTCTCAGGTGGCAGCGGGATGCCGCCCCACACGGTGGGTGAGAGCTGGGACTTGACGGCGAGGTTGCTAATGGTTCTCTGCAGCCATTGATTCCCCGTAACCCGACGGCTGTTACGCGGGGGCGTTGGCCTGCGTGCCGACCACCCCACTCTCACCGCGTCGCGAAGGTTTGGGACGTGACCACAGAAATCGGGAACAAAGAAGCCTCTCCGCTCGACGTCACAAAGGCTGAGGACCCCGCGTCGGGTCGCAGGGTGGTCATGCTCTACTCCAAGCTCTTTCAGCCTTTCGAGGGCTGGTACCAGCGCGTGTACAACCAGGCCAAGGCACTGGTCGACAGCGGATATCACGTGACGATCTTGGCCTGGGACCGAAGCGCCAGCCTCCCGGCTGACGAGACCTACCAAGGCATCCGGATCAAGCGCGTTCCTATCAAAGCCCCGGAAGGCCGCGGTCCCATCAACGGTATCAATGTCTTACGCTTCAACTTTTCCGCGCTAGCCTACCTGTTGCGGAAGGAGTTCGACATCGTTCACAGCTTCAATGTAGACACAATGCTCGCAGGTTTGGCAAGCGCCAAGCTCCGGCGTAAGAGCGCGGTGCTGGACTTGTGTGAGCCTGACTATTACCGCGGATTCTGGGATGCCAAGTATGAGTGGCTTCTACGATACGTCAACTCCATCGAGAAGATCTGCGCGAAGCGCTTTGATCACTTGCTTGTCCACAATACCTATCAGATCCAGAAGTTTAGCTCCTGCGGCATCACGGCGATGACGCAGATTGGCTCCTACCCGAACCAATCGCTGCTGGCCCCGAGCCTTGCCCGGGCGGAGCGCGATACCATCATTGTCGGGAGACTCGGCACCGCCTACGCCAATAACGGTTTCGAGGAGATCGTCATCGCTTTCCAACGTCTGAAGGAACGCTCCGAACAACGTGCAGAGCGATTCAATTACAAACTCTTCCTGGCGGGACACGTCTTTGACACCTACCGCAAGACCTTCGACGAGTTGGTCTCCACACTGGGTGACCACGTCGAGGTGAGCGGCGCTTATAAAGCAGCGGAGCTGCCAAAGTTGTACGAGAAGATCGACATCTCGCTGCTGCTCCAGGGCGGACGATTGTTTCCCAATGTCACGCCGACCAAACTATTCGAATCGATGGCGCGGGGAGTACCCGTGATCGCCAACGCGATCGGCAACATGGGAGATATCGTGAGCGAAGGGAATTGCGGTCTGGTGGTCGACGAGACGGATCCCGAGAGCATCTGCGATGGCATCGAACGGCTGGGGTCAGACGCTGAGCTGCGGAGACAAATGTCCGAGAACGGCATGCGTCTGGTTCGAGAGAAGTATAGCTGGGAGGCGATCCGCAAGGACTTCCTGGAGGTTTACCAAAGTCTTTGACGCCAACCCATGAGAAACCCAAGCAGCAGCGGATTCGTGTCCGGTACCTCGACGGGAGGATGTCAAGGAATTAGTTGAAACCGTCATAAGTGACTCCTGATGATTTCCAGATCTACGCCCCTGACCTTACGCGGCCTCAGGCACCTCGTCCTCTCGTTGGATCGCATCGATGGCC
>SDBT01002886.1_pt1 | contig 29971 bp, 47 predicted proteins | sample 2277101 | NCBI WGS metagenome assembly SDBT01 (sample SAMN10404973, study PRJNA504765) | marine sediment metagenome | isolation source: marine sediment core GS10_PC15, 103 cmbsf | place: Arctic Ocean: Southern Knipovich Ridge | collected 2010
GCACGCGCGGTGGCAGAGCTGGCGGACGCAGACGATCACAGGGCCATGAGTTCCGAGGAGGATACGCGGTACACCGCGTTCCTGGACGATGCAGACAAGCTGGACCAGCGGCTGACCCAGCAGCTGCGCCTGGAGGAGATGGAGCGCCGGGCGGGTGAGGAGCGCCTGGATCCAGACGATGGCGCCGGCCGTGAGAACACCGAAGGTGCCCAGGCGGAGCTGCGCACCCGTGCGATCGACCAGTACGGGGAGCACATCGCGGACCAGATCCTGCCGCTGATGGGCGATGAGTACCGCGCCGCGTTCCGCCGGCACCTGCGCACCGGCGCACCCAAGGGCCTGTTCCTGGCGGACGGTGCGCGGGACTTCCGCAACCTCCAGGCGGACGATTCCGGCAAGGGTGGGTTTGCGGTGGCGCCGGAACAATTCGTGGCGGACCTGATCCAGGCCGTGGATGATCTGGTGTTCATCAGGCAATGGGCCAACACCATCCCGGTGATCGGCAGCGCAAGCCTCGGCCGTCCCAGCCTGGATGCGGATCCCGCAGACAGCGACTGGACAAGCGAGCTGGCGACGGGTGAGGAAGATACCGCCATGAAGTTCGGCAAGCGGGAGCTGGAACCCCACCCGCTGGCCAAACGGATCAAGGTTTCGCGGAAGCTGCTGAACGTGGCAGCCCTGCCGATCGATCAGCTGGTGCGCGAGCGCCTGGCCTATAAGTTCGCCATCACCCAGGAAAAGGCGTTCCTGCTGGGCACCGGCAGCCAGCAGCCGCTGGGCGTGTTCGTGGCCAGCGTGGACGGCATCAGCACCGGCCGCGACGTGGACACCGGCAGCACCACCGGGTTCACCGACGATGGGATCAAGGATGCCAAGTTCCTGCTGAAAGCGGCGTACTGGCCCAAAGCGCGGTGGCTGTTCCACCGCACCGGGATGCAGCGGATCGCCAAGCTCAAGCAGGATGGCAAGTACATGTTTGAGCCCACAGCCACCGCCGGTGAAGCGGATCGCCTGTTCGGGATTCCCGCGTTCGTGTCGGAGTACGTTCCCAACACATTCACCGCGGCCAACTACGTGGGGATCCTGGGCGACTTCAGCCACTACATGATCGCGGATTCCATGCTCATGGACATCCAGGTGCTCACCGAGCTGTACGCGGAAAGCAATGAGCACGGGTACATTGGCCGCGCGGAGCTGGACGGGATGCCGGTCCTGGAGGAGGCGTTTGTTCGACTCAAGACGGACGCCAGCTGAAGCCGCAGCGGGCCGGTGGTTTTTTACCGCCAGCTCGAGCACCCGGTAAGATTTTACCGCCGGAGCTCAGTGCAGCCGATTCTGGCCAGGTACGGGGAAAGCTGAGGCGCCAGCTGCTGGACCACCTGGTGGACGTTGCGCGTGGCGTCCACCAAACACAGCACCAGGCCGATGAGCCTGGGCACAGTGGAGGGTCAAATGAGCAGGTTGCCACTGAGTCACAAAAGCACGGTGGTGCGCCACAGCAACACCGTGGGAGCGGGCACCACGGTGATCACGCCGTCCGGGTTCATCGACATGCAGAACATGGAGAGCTGCCTGTTCATCGCGGAGTTCGGAGCGATCACGGCCACGGGCGTCCAGTCAATCGAGGTGCACCAGTCCGATGCCAGCGGGGGATCGTACGCCGCGCTGCTGGGCACCAAGGTGTCACTGGCAGACGACGACGACACCAAGGTGGTGATGGTGGAGGTGGTGAAACCCCGCAAGCGGTTCCTGAAGTGCATCGTGAACCGGGCGACGGCCAACGCGGTGCTGGAGGGCATCACCGCGGTCCTGACGGGACCGAAAAAGCTGCCCACCACGCAGGGCACCACGGTGGTGGCATCGGAGGTGCACACCAGTCCGGCCGAGGGCACGGCGTAAGCTGCGCCCACTACCACAGCAACGGGGGCGCCGCGTTCCTGGGCGCTCCCATCACACACCCAGGAAACTCAGGAGGAGGATCAGACAGTGAAAGCAATGATCAAGCTGCACACCATAGCGTTCGGACCAAAGCACCAGCTGCAACCTGGGAACCATGTGCTGGATGCCGCCCAGGCAAAGCAATTCGTGGACGGCAAGTGCGCCACCATGCTGGTGGAAAAACTCACGGGTGATGTGGAGGATGCCCTGGCCGAACAGAAGGACAAGGAAACCACCGAGGCGGCGAAAAAAAAGCCTGTCGTGAAGAAGTAAGCCACCACCAGCTCCACGGAGGGCGCCATGGCATACCAGGTGGTGGTGAACAGCGCGGTGACGATCGTGCACCCGGTGACAAATCTGCTGGGCACGGTTCCGCTGACAGGGCAGGCAGGGACGATCACCAAGTCACTGCTGGATGAGGGCATGGCAGCATCAGCCCTGCCGATCACCATCACGGAGATCGGCGTGTCAGGCTATTACTCCGTCAACTTCACACCGGACGCGGTGGGGACCTGGCAGCTCACCCTGGTGAACCCAGCAGGATCGGACGCGGGCACGTACGTGTATCAGGTCCAGGCGCTCAGCCAGGCAGCCATCAGCGGGCTCACTGCGAAGGATCTCACCACGCTGGCCAGGGTGCGCGAACGGTTGCAGCTCAAGGTGGCCACCACCACGTTTGACAGCCTGTTGTCAGCTCTGATCACGGAGGAGTCAGGAGGGATCCAGGATCGCCTGAGCCGGTGCATGGGCCAGTTTGCGTATGTCCACTACCTGGACGGCAACGATCGCGGCCAGCTGTTCCTGAATGAGGGCCCACTGGTCCAGATCAACAGCGTGAATGAGGTGGACTATGTGGACGGTGGTGGTGGAGCGCGCAGTGAAACGCTGACGCTGGTGGAGGCATACAAGTACGTGGAGCACGGGCTGCGTGCGGACGGGTGGATGGCAAGGGGTGGGCTGAAACGTGTGGACGGTGGGATCTTTGAAGCCGGCGCCAGGCGGTGGAAAGTGGATTACATCGCAGGGTTCAGTCCAATACCGGAGGGCCTGGTGGGCTGGACGATCGGCCGGGTGATCAATACGTTTTTCACCAGGGAGGCGCCGCTGATGGCCAGCTCCAACGTGGGTGAGGCAACGATCGATCTGCTGTCACCTGCGCAGCTGGCGCGTGAGGAGGCGCGCATCCTGGCGCCGTACAGAGATCTGGGGGTGCACTGGTGAGCCTGGGGGTGAGCGCACACTGGACGGGCCTGCTGCCGATCGCGTTCGTCTATAGCACGGCGAAAAAGCAGATCCACAAAAGCAACAAAGCGCGCATGAAGCTGGCAGGCAAGCTGGTGGCCAAAGTGATGCGCAAAGAGATCCCGCGCGGGCCCACAGGGAACCTGAAGAAGTCAGTGAGCTGGGAGATCAAAAGCGATCGTGGCGTTGCTATCGATCTGGAAGTGGGCACATCCACAAATCGCAAAGGGCCACACGGCCACCTGATCAATGATGGGACGGACGAGAGGGTGCGCGCATCAGGCGGTGAAACTGGATCGGTGAGGGCCAATCCGTTCATTGCACGCACGGCAAGCCTGACAGATGCGCGTGTGATGAAGCTGATCGGCGGCAGTCTAAAGGTGTTCTGATGGCGTTCACAAACCTGATGCTGGACAAGATCAAGCTGGACCTGGCGGACCTGACGATCGCCAACGGCCACCCGCTGGACATCGGTGCGATCGTCGAGGGTGCGATCGTTGCAGGGAAGCGTGAGGAGGCCATGGTGGCCATCAGGATCGGAGCTGATGGGCCAGGCTGGGCAACGTCTGAGGATGAGTACACACCGCAGACTGGGGAAGCTGCGCAGCGGTTCCAGCTGGAGCTGTACCTGAAGGGCACCGGCCGTGAGCTGGCAGACTTTTCAGACGCGGTGCGCAACGTGCTGGAGCGGGCCGGCAGCAACATCCAGGCGCTCAACGTAGGAGGGCAGGGCACGGTGTTGGATGCCGTGTGCCTCCAGGGCGACCCTGATGAGACAACAGAAAGCCATGAAGCGGTGGCACAGCGTGAACGGATCACACTGGAGGTGGGATATGTCTACACGCGCGGAGCACTCTAAGACCGTCAGCAATCGGCCCACGCGGACAGTGAGAGTGGTGCGCTGGCTGGTGCCGGCGCTGGGCCACCAGGTGGGAGATACAACCACGGAAACCGATCAGCGTGCTGATCACCTCACCGCCTGCGGGCTGGCTGAGGATGTCAAAGGTGAGGCCACGGAGCCTGACCAGGTGGAGGAGGTGGAACCATGAGCAGGCACGTAGGGATCGGGAAGGAAAGCGCCTATGGCACGGCGGTGGCGCCCACTGTTTTTTTCGAGGCGCTGACGGAGGATGTCCACCTGGAGCGGGCGAACGAATCGGTGGCCACAATTCGCAGCTTCGTGCCGGTGGTGCTGGTGGAGCTGACAAAGATCGTCAAGGGTTCCACGGAGGTGCTGGCAGCGTATGAGGATATGTTTGCGCTGTTCAAGACATTTTTCGGTGCCGTGGACACCACCGGCACCGATCCGTACACGCACACCTATCCCAAAAGCACCGGGCTGGCAGATCGCACCATCAGCATGACAATGGAAACCAAGCGCGATGGTGCCAACGTACGGTATGCGGGGATCAAAATAATGTCGTTTGGCATCAGTTCATCCACTGACAGGGCCACCCGGATCACGTTCGGGTACACCGGCAAGTCAGCTGCGGAAGTGGCGGCGGCAGCGGCCACCTATCCCGTGCTGAAGATCTTGCCGCCCACCGATATGGCGGTGAAGATCAACCCCAACGCAGAGGGCGTGGTTACGATGGGCGCCAAGTCTTTCGAGATGAACGCGGAATGGCCGGTTGATGAGCCGTTCCAGCTGGGATCAGCGGAGCTGGCAGCCACACCGATCGACATTGTTATGGCAGTGACGGGTTCCTGTGAGGTGCACCATGTGGGCGCCGCAGCAGACGATCTGTATTCGCACTACCTGCTCAACAATGACATCGACGTGGAGCTGGAGGCAGACAACGCCACCGAAAGCCTGACGCTGAACATGGACAAGGCAAAGTTCACCAGGGCAGATCCTGGGATGTCAGGCCGTGAGCGCCTGGTGGCGGTGTACGAGTGGGAAAGCGTGTTCAGCACCACGGCCACCAGCAACCTCCAGGCGATCGTGGTCAACAGTGACGATGGGCTGGGCTGGTAACACGTAGCACCAGCGCGCACTGACGCGCGCACCCTTCAGGAGGAGGTGACACGATGGCGAAGCGGAAAAAGAAAAAGGCGGCGGCCGTACCGCCTGGGCACGCACTGCTGACGGTTCCCATGGGGAACGGCAGCCTGGACATCCTGGTGCTCAAGCCTGGACTGCGTGAGCTGACGATCGTGTACGAGTCCATGCCGGCCAGGCCGGAACCAAACCCACAAAAGGTGGAGAACATAGGAGCAGAGCGCGCGCACCATCTGGAGCTGGGGATCGGGATGATGAAGCTGGTAGCTGTGAAGCCGCGGATCGTGGAGGATGATGAGCTGGTGGATGGCCAGCTGCCGGCGGGCGCCATCCACCTGCGGGACCTGGGGATCTCAGGTGGAAACTCACTTTCAACACAGATCAATGATCTGTGTGGGTTCACAGAGGCGGTGAAAAAGGTGGACCCTTTATCGAGCAGGAGGGCGCGCTAACAACGATCGGGCAGATGGCGCAGCTCTATCACTGCCGGCCATCGATCTGGTTCCCAGAGCTGGATGAGATCGCAGCGTGGCTGGTGGATTATCACACGTTTGAGCACCTGGCGCTGAACGCAGAGCGCCGGGAACGCAAGGATCGTGGCGCACGGCGTGCCAAGGAATTAGCAGACAAGGCAGCGCATGGCAACTAGAACCGCCAGGCTCAACCTCACCGCCAGAGATCGCGCCAGTGGTCCCATCGCCCTGGTGGGCCGCAACCTGCGTGCACTGGGCGGGATCGCAACGGCCGTGGGTGCCATCGCGCTGGGCCGGATCATGGTGCGCGGCGCCCAGGATGCGCTCCGATCGATCATCGCCACAGGCTCAGGCTTTCAAAAAGCAATGTCCAACATCCAGTCGGTGACGCAGGGCACCGGCGGTGATATGGAAGCCCTGGCAAAAACCGCACGAACGCTGGGCAAGGACACGGTTTTTTCCGCCACGGAAGCTGCCACCGCCATGGAAAATTTTGCCCTGGCAGGCTTTGAGGTAAATGAGATCATCGGTGTGCTGCCGGCCACGCTGGCACTGGCGGCCGCTGGTGAGCTGGGCATGGGTGACGCGGCACGGATCGCGTCTGGGATCATCAGAGCGTTTGACAAGGATGTGACTGAGCTGCAAGGCGTGGTGGACACACTGGCAGCCGCAGCCAGCAGTTCAAACCAGACGGTGCTCCAGCTGGGCGAGTCTTTCAAATTCGCTGGCACCACCGCGTCAAGCCTGGGGATCAGCGTGGAGGAAACCGCGGCGCTGATGTCGATCCTTGCTGACAGGAACCTGCGCGCGGACCTGTCAGGCACTGCACTACGGCGGACGTTCGCAGCGTTCCTGGGGGACCTGGACGCAGGCGCCGCTGGGCTGGGCGGGTTCAATGCAGAGATGGCGCGCAACACGGATGGATCGTTCAACTTCGCCAAAGCTGTTGACCTAATGACAGCGGCGGGGATCAAATCCACTGACGCTTATAAGCTGTTCGGACTGCGCGCCGGCGCGGCCATGGACATCCTGCTGCGCCAGGGTGGTGACACCATCAGGAAGTATACGGAGATCACATCGCAGAGCGGTGTGGCAGCACAGCAGTCTGCGGATCGGATCAATAACTTGCAGGGGTCCGTGAAACTGCTGAACAGTGCGCTGGCGGACGTGTCGATCGAGCTGTTCGGAGCACTGGAGCCACTGCTGCGCGCCACCGTAGATTCCTTCACCGTGCTGGTGGCTGCGTTCGGTGAGCTGCTGGAGGAGGCAAAGCCTCTGAACCTGGTGCTGGCGCAGACGGGCCTGGTGGTGGTGGACGTGGCTGAGGGCCTGCTGGTCCTGTCTGATCGTTTGCTGAGAGTGAAGGAAGCACTGGGCGTGAACGCTGTGCAAGTGTGGCAGGCGGCGATCGCACCGGGCGCCATCACCACAAAGGTGTGGGCGGACAGGATACTAACGGCAGTCCTTGCGCTGGATGAGCACACGCTGGCACAGCAGAAGGGGCTGGAAACGATGGACAAGTACCGCGCCAGACTAGATCTGATCCGTGAACGTCTGGACGCGGTGATCGCAGCGCAGACGGCAGCGGCAACAGCGCCACCGATCAAGCCTGAGCTGGAACCTGGGCCACTGCTCACCACGTTCCAGCTGTTCACTGAATCACTGGAGGCACTGGGCATCAGCACGCTGGCAGAGCTACAAGGGAAGGCTGAGCAGGTGGCGCAAGCGTTTGGCCTGGTGAATGAGGTGCAGGGGCAGATCTCTCCAGAGCGGTACTCCGCCATCATCGAGCAGCTGAGGGAGATGGCAGCGAAGATCACCGAGGAGGGCGGAGTCGTTCCAGGGCTGCGGGAGATCGAGGTCCAAGGCACTCAGGCGTTCATTAGCATGGAGGAGGCAGCGCGGCGTTTGGTCACACAGGGCGTCCAGGCGCTCAATGTGGAGCTACAACAAACGAACACGGCCGTGGAGTCACTGGGCACCACGATCAAAACCCGGATCGGGCAGCAGGGCGTGCAGGCGGCGCGCCAGCTGGGCAACCAATTGCTGATAGCAGCCACCACGGGCAACACTTCATTCCAGGATTTTTTCCGCCTGGTGGCCACCGGGTTTGCGGCTGCCATCATTGACGCGCTGATCTTGAAAGCCATCACCGCCACGATCGGTGGGTTCGGTGGTGGCGCCAGTGGCGGCGGTGTGGCTGGTGGTGGTGGTGCGGCATTGCAGGGCGGTGGAGGTTTCACCGCAGCGCACGGCCGTGTCCTGACAGGAGTGGACACCGGGCACGATCGCATCCCACTGCTGGCACGGCCGGGTGAGGCCATCCTGCCACCGCAGCTGACGGATCTGCTGCTGGATGCAGCTGGTGGCGGCCGTGGTGGTGGTGGAGGAGCTATGACGATCCACCTAAGTGCTGACATACCTATGACGATCAAGCGCATCACGGAAGGTGTGCGCGACGGCCGCGGCGTGCTGGAGGCCACCAGGGTGTTCAGCGGCACAAACACGGTGGTTTGATATGCCAGGGATCACAGGCAGCACAGGCACCAAGATCAGTTACACACCGATCGGGACAGGAGCGGTGGCCGTCACGATGCTGTTCAATGCCACTGTGCACACCCGCACGCCGTTCAGGTTTGCAGGGTTCCACACCACGGATCTCCAGGTCGCCATCACGCGCGGTGGCACGCATCAGTCCCAGGTGCTGGACCTGTGGCACACGATGGTGCTGGGGATCAACACCGTCAGCCCAGAGATCCATCCACTGATGTGGGACTTCCTGGCAAATTTCTGGACGCATTGCAGCCTGGGTGGCGTGTTCAGTATTGCAATGACAAGGGAACGATCGGCGGGCCTGACGTTCACTGGCGCCCAGTCACAGGGCGATACAGTGATCACGGTTAATGAGGATCCAACAGGGATCCCAACACTTTTGAAAAAGGGTGACATCGTACGGATCGAAAATATCAATGAGCCACTGGAGCTGCAGTACTCCGTCCTGGACGTGGACGCGACAGCATCACCAAACCTGGTGACATTGGTGCGCAAGCTGGATCGTGATTATCCCAGCGGTTCAAAGATCTTTGATGCTGAGCATTTTCCCCAGTGCGTGAGTTCCCAGGCTCCTGGCAGCAACCCGTTCAGGCGCCGCGATGCCGGCCGTGGTGGACACTGGGATTTTCAAATGGCGTTCCGCACCACCAGGACATAGACGGTGCCATACAATCCTAATCCTAATTGGGTGGCGGCGATCGATGATACGCCACACTTCCCCGTGTACTACGTGGTGATCGATGGGTGGGCCACGCACTACTCCACCGCGCCAGTCAAGGATGCAACCCCAGACAAAAAGATCTATCTGGATCTGCCAGAGGGTGGTGAGATCACCCTGGACCTGATCAACAGCCGGCCCACCAGGCAGCAGATCACCGTGCCGATCCTGGATGTGGACGATGAGATCACGAACCTGGTGGCATGGCAGAATCCAAACAACACGCTGGGCACGTTGATCAATCGTAAGCTGTCACTGTATGCCGGGTACCGCCACCTGACGGAGGCAGACTATGCGCCGATCTTCGTCGGCCGCATCAGAGGCGTTGCGCTGGATCCTGATGGCAGGCGTTATGTGTTGCTGGTTCAGGACATTTTCAACATCCTGGACAAGGAGCTGATGGCAAACGCAACACCCACGAAAAATGCGCTTGTCAGTGGCAACGTGATCAACGTGGTGTGGAGCCTGCTCACTGGCATATTTGATACTGCGCACGCAGATTTTCCGCTGGTCGCGCACAGCAGCGATGGGGAATTTAACGTGGCACCCACCGGCGCCAACATCGCCAGGGCAGACATTGATGAGGTTCTGCTGAAGTCTGAGCGCGACACATGGCACCCAGACGATCGTGTGAGTACATCCTGGCAGGAGCCGATCAACCTGAACACTGAGCTGCTACAAGAATTTTATCGGGTGTTCCAGGCGCGGCCAGTTATGACAGAGACAGGCAAGATCGGGTTCAGGTTCCGCACGCCGGCGCTCCCATCTTCCAGCGCACCAACACTGGACCAGACACAGATCGTGCAGGTGCTGGGCTGGTCCAGGCTGATCAGGGAGCATCTAAACAAGTTCACCATTCACGGTGATCACGATGTGGTCACTGGACTATTTGACACCGTGCTGTACCGCCTGGACACTTCAGAGGATACTGCGGACAGGACAGCCAGCCAGGAAACGCGGGAGCTGTTCATCGAAAGCAAATGGCTAAAGACGTTTGGATCGCAGGGCAACCTGGATGAGGCCAACGGCCAGCAGATCGCCAGTGAGCTGTCGGGCCGCAGCCGGTTCCTGTTCCTGCCCACACCTGTCACCCTGTCAGTGGAGGTGATCTTTGCAAAGCGTGATCTCCAGATCGGGGAACCCGTGCGTGTCACCGATCCCAGGATCCCAAACCTGCAAGATGGGACCAGGGGCGTGCAGGATGTGGTGTTCTTGATCGCAGGCATCACGCCAGACTTTGGGCGCGGCACCCTGGTGCTGGATATGATTGACACCAGGTTTCGCAGGTACGGTGTGATCGGTGCAGACAGCCTGCCTGTGTACGACAGCGCCACCTCAGTGGAGCAGAACACATTTTGCTGGTGGGGCAGGGCGAGTGACAACAAAGTGGGCGCTGCGCTGGATCCAGGTTACAGGATCATGTGATGGCGTTCACCTTCAAAGAGATCCCTGAGGAGGATCTGCTGGTCGGTGTGGAGCTGTTCACCACGCTGGGTGTGGATCTGCTGGAGCAGACGCTGGGAGGGTATGACAAACCCTTTGGCCTGTGGCTGGACCAGCTGGACATCACGAACGCCACCAGGCCGGGCACGGCTGACTTTACCTGGCCAGCGTGGATCCCGTATGAGGCGGACGCGCGCCTGGGCGTGCGGTATGTGCTCAACTGCTGGACGGACAGCGGCAACAGCGCCAGCGTGGAGCTGCAAATAAACACCGGCAGCAACAGCGCCACTGGCATCACCAGGACAGCAGAGGGTGAGGAGGAGATCTTGCTGGAGGGTGCAAACCTGGACGTGACAGATGCCACGGAGGAAACGCTGGAGCTGCGCGCCTGGGTGGGCGGCGGTGACACCATCCACGTCAGGCAGGTGGACGGGCCGGTGTGCAGCTGGGAACAGGGCGCCTGATCGTGGCACTCTCATACACAGCGATCCCAGCATCAGAGCTGGACGGCAGCAGCGGGATCCGGCAGGGCAACCTGCGTGAGTTCCGCGACAACATCACCACCATGGCGGGCTCACCGTTCGCAACAAAGTGGGCGAAAACAGATCCCAACGAAACGCGGGGCGAGTTCAGGACCAGCTCCACCAGCGTGCTGCCGTGGCCAGAGCAGGATTTTAACTTGCAGGTACCTGGACGCGCCACCAGGCTGGTGTTCTATATGTGGGGTGAGTACATCAGCGGCGCACCTGTCACCGCCACGGCCAGGGTGCAGGTGCTGGGAGTGAATCCTGCGGTGTCAGGTTCACCGTTCACGATCAATAAGGGGTTCACCGACATCACTGCACCCACCGGCACACCGCTGGAACTAAAGTATGAGTTTTCCCTGGTGCAGGCACTATGGGACAAGCACATCCTGCTGCGCCTGTGGCTGTGGATCTCCGTAGGCAGCGGCACCATGCGGATCTTTGAAGATGTCAGCCCACGCTGTTATTTTTCGCAGGTGCCCTGATGTCACAGCGGATCGCCAGAGCAGTGACGCGCGATATAGACGACACCAGGATCCTGGCAGGGCTGCCACTACAGGAACGGGTGTTCCGCCAGCTGTGGCAGAATCAGATCGCATCACGCGACGTGCAAAGCATCCAGCTCACCGGCCGCGAGGGCACCACCAACAGCGCATCATATTCTGACCTGGTGACGGAGGAGATCTACCTGCCAGAGCACACCAAAAGCATCAGCGTCAACGTGTCGCGCTACTCCAACACGTCTGCCAATATGTATGACGTACGGGTGCAGCTCAAGAAACTGCCCAGCACCACCTGGTTCCTCCAGTGGTCAAACGAAGATCCACCGCTAAGCGGTGACGTGCGGGACCAGAACCAGATCAACGTGGTGGGCGGCGCAAGCGGCACAGGCATCAGCTTTGATGGCGGCGGGCTGGAGGCGGACGGCAACTATGATGGCGATCTGCCGGGCAGGTTCCAGCTGATCCTGCAAGCGCGGATCACCGATGGATCCAGCTTCGGTCACTTTTTCATGCGTGCATTGCTACTCACTCAGGAGGGTTACTATGCGAACAATCAAGCGGATCTCTAGCACCATCGTGCTGCTGCTGCTCCTGGCGCCGGCCGCCTGGGCCCAGCGCCAGGGCGTGACGCCGGCGCAGCTGCAAGGGCTGCCGTGGACATACACCGCGCGCCAGGTGTTTGACATCATTGGGCTGCCCAGCTGCGCCACCGATCCACCCACCGGCGCGTGCACCACAGAGGATGCGTGCGTGGACGATAGCAACGATCAGCTGTACGTGTGCATCAGCTCAGCCTGGGTGGGGATGGGTGGAGCTGGTGGTGGAGCTGCCACTGCGATCCAGGACTGCCCAGCCAGTCCACCCACCGGCGCGTGCACCACTGAGGACGTGTGCTTTGATCAGACGGACGTGGTGCTGTACGGGTGCCAGGCATCCACCTGGGGAGCCGTCCAGGCCGGCGGTGTCAAGTGCAGCAATTGCGTGACGCTGGGCACAGAAACCGTGGGAAACTATGCGGCCGGTGATGCAGAGGGCGGTGATGCGCTGGACAGTGGACTGCTGGATGGGCTGGACAGCCTGGCGTTCCTGAAAGCTGACGGCACGGTGGATGGCACGGGCACCCAGGAGTTCACCAATGCCTCACCGCTCACGCTGTCAAATGCAGATCCCACGATCAACTGGGGCACCTCAGCTGACGGCACCCTGACGTTCAAGGGCGCGCAGAGCACCATGATCCCCGGATCTAAATACGTGTTCACCTCATCCCACATTCCAAACAAACAGCTGGAGATCCAGGTGTTGGACACGGGCGTGCGGCTGGAAACCACCGGGCTGCTCAACTTCACCGGCGCCACTGGCTGGATCATCACAGGCACCACAGGCAACGGGCTGCTGAGATCACAAACCCAGATCACCATCCAGTCCGATGACAGCAATGTGATCATCGAAGCTGACACAGACAACACCGCCGGCGGGCTGGTCATTCTGAGGGACAGCGTGAGCGGGCCGAGTGGGTATGTGCTCCAGTCCACCACCACGGAGGTGCAGTTTGCGCGTGATGTCACGATCCAGGGCGATGGCACCGCGATCGCAACGGCCACGCTGGGTGATGGCCTGGTGGCTGGTGATCCTGTCTGGACGTTTGACGGTGCCACCACTGATGGGACGATCACCTGGGACGATAGTGCGGGCGAGTTCCTGCTGTCCAGCTATGTTGCCACCGGGCTGGCGTGCACGGACTGCGTGGCGCTGGGATCGGAAACCAGCGGCGATTATGTAGACGCCATCACCGCCAGCCAGGGCCTGCTCCTCACCGGCACGGAGGGCGCCAGCCTGGGGCTCATTGACTGCGCGGCAAACCAGGTGCTGAAACGCAACGGCGGTGACACCGCCTGGGAGTGTGCACCTGACGCTGACACCGCGGAAACCAACACCCTGGACAGCCTGACCACCGGGATCGCAAACGATCAGGTGCTGATCGGGACGGGCACGGACGCGGCCGCATACAGCGCGGTGCCAACAGGCGTGGCGCTGGAGTTCAATGGCACCGCGTTTGAGTCGGCAGAACTGGCGGATCTCTCAGACGTGTCAGGCAGCACGGGCACCGGCGCCGTGATGCGCCAGGTGGGTGCGCTGATCACGAACGGGAACCTGGGAGGGACCACGATCTGGAGCGGCAACATCACCAGGGCAGGATCCCAGGCCATCGACTTGACTGGACCAACCACACGCACGCTGACGGTCCAGAACAGCACCACGGGGCCAGCTCAGGTGGCAAACCTGGATCTGGATGGCCGGCTGATCTTCAGGAACAATACCGCGTGGACCATGACACTGGACGGGACACCCACCGGGCCGCGTGTCCACACGCTGCCTGATGTGGCTGATGATACGATCGCAGTGCTGGGAGCTGTGCAGACGTTCGGCGGCGCGATCACGTTCAGCGGTGGACTGACGTGCACGGACTGCGTGGCGCTGGGCACGGAAACCAGCGGCGATTATGTAGACGCCATCACCGCCAGCCAGGGCCTGCTGCTCACCGGCACGGAGGGCGCCAGCCTGGGGCTCATTGACTGCGCGGCAAACCAGGTGCTGAAACGCAACGGCGGTGACACCGCCTGGGAGTGCGCGGCGGATCTCACCGGCGGATCGATCAACAGCTTTGAAACCATGGACGCACCGGCCGGCACGGATCCGGTGGCGGACAGCGCCACGGACACGCTGCAATTTATTGCCACTGCACCTGTCACCATCACCGGGGACGCCAGCCTGGACAAGCTGACGTTTGACGTGGCGGACGCCACCGCAGGAGCTGAGGGTGTGTTGCGCCTGGCCGGGGACCTGGGCGGCACGGCCGCAGCTCCCACTGTGCTGGGTGTCCAGGTGAACAGCGTGGCACTCACCGGGGACACAACCGGGAACTATGTGGACAGCGCCACCTCCAGCCAGGGGCTGCTGCTCACCGGCACGGAGGGCGCCAGCCTGGGGTTCATTGACTGCGCGGCAAACCAGGTGCTGAAACGCAACGGCGGTGACACCGCCTGGGAGTGTGCAGCTGACGCCGGCGGGGGCGGCAATAGCTTTGAAACCTGGGACGCGCCGGCCGGCACCGATCCGGTGGCGGACAGCTCCACAGATACCATGGAGCTGATCGCCACGGCACCGATCACCATCACCGGGGACAGCAGCCTGGACAGGCTGACGTTTGACGTGGCAGACGCGGTGGCAGGAGCTGAGGGTGTGTTGCGCCTGGCCGGGGACCTGGGCGGCACGGCCGCAGCTCCCACCGTGGTGGGCGTCCAGGTGAACAGCGTGGCGCTCAGCACGGACACCACCGGCAATTATGTGGATGACATCACCGCCAGCCAGGGCCTGCTGCTGACCGGCACGGAGGGCGCCACGCTGGGGCTCATTGACTGCGCGGCCAATGAGGTGCTGGCGCGCAACGGTGGTGACACCGCCTGGGTGTGTCTGGCCGGTGCGCCGTCCACTGACGCGGACGCCATCCATGACAATGTGGCCAGTGAGATCAGCGCCATCACAGCCAAGGCCACGCTGGTGGCTGGGGATTTTCTTGTGCTGGAGGACAGCGCAGCTGCGAACGTGAAAAAAAGCGTGACGTTCACCGCACTGGAGGACAGCCTGGACCTGAACGACATTGCAGACGCAGCCGGCGGCCACCTGCTCATCAGCAACATCCTGGGGAGCACCAAAGGGGACCTGATCGTGGGTGACGGCACTGAGATGGTCGCGCTGGGTGTTGGAACGACCAATCTGCCGCTAGTAGCAGACAGCGGTGCAGCTGATGGGATCGCCTGGAAGGTGTTATCTATCGTCGGAGGCGGCACAGGTGCATCAGCCAAAGCCGGTGCTTTCAATAATCTTGCGCCTGGAACTACAACAGGTGATCTGATCGTCAACACTGGCGCGATGTCTCTACGTCTGCCGATTGGATCAAACGGGGAGGCACTGGTTGCAGATAGCGGGGAGGCACTGGGTTTGAAGTGGGCAGCATTGGGGACGGTAAAGAGCGGGACGATCAACGTGACGGAGGGAACGCCGGGCACCGTCACGTTCACCACAGCGTTTGGCAGCACACCGTTCTGCACCTGCACGCTGGCGCCTGGCGGTGTAGATTTCACCTGCTGGCAGAGCACGGACGCCAGCACCACTGCCGTGAGCTGGGCTGTGGACAACAGCACCGGCGGCACGCCAACACTTGAGGTGCAATGGATCTGCACAAACGCGGGGGATTCGTAAATGGAGAACATGGACCAGGTGCAGGAGGAGGTGCGGGATCGGCAGTCTGCGCTGCCGGGGATCATCGATCAGTTTGCGCCTGACCTGGCCAAGGTGATGCCAGCCGGGTGTGAGCTGAACCCGGTGGCGCTGCTCACTGCCCTGGCCAGGCAGGAGTCCACCATGGGCCTGCACGGTGGGCGCTCCAGGGTGGAGAAAGCGTACCAGCTGGGCGGTGCGCTGTGCCGGCGCCACGCGCTGGACCTGGTGAAGGCGTACGGGGATGCAGCTGCGTCCAGCTGGTCCAGCTGGCAGATCATGTATGTCACTGCCTGGGAGATGGGCTACCGCGGCAAGCCGTGGGGCCTGTGGCGTGATGGCGGTGCGGTGAGCTGGGTGATCCAGTACATGCGCCGGCGCGCGTTCGCACGCGGTGCGCTCACCATCAGTGAGGTGGCGGACGCATACAACAGCGGCACGCACCGGGATGAGGTCAAGCCGCAGCACTACATGGATCGGGTGACGCAATTCTATGGCGCAGAGCTGGAGCGCCAGGAGGGTGAGGATGGATCTTCCTGCCGTGCATGATGTGCTGAACTGGACAGTGATGGACGTGGTGCAGCTGCTGGTGTGGGTGACTGTCAGCGTGGCGTTCATCGTGTCCACCAGGGCGCAGGTTCGCACCACGCAGAAAGGGCTGGAGATCCATGAGGTGCGCCAGCGGGAGCAGCGCCAGGAGGATCAGGCTACGCAGAACACGGTGAACAGGGATCTGACAAAGGCGCTGGCAGAGCTGGACACCAGGAACACGGCCGCGCACCAGGAGATGATCGATCAGAACACCGGCAGGTATACGGAGCTGCTGGCAACACAGGCCACCATCCTGGCCAAGCTGCCATAGGAGGGATCACCATGACACTGATGCACGGGGTGCTGGAGCTGATGGCGCTGCTGCTGGGTGCGGCGCTGCACATCCTGATGGGCTGGCTGATGTGGCGGCAGACGGACACCGGCCACGCGGCGGGCGGCAAGTTCAAAGCGTACAGGGCGCAGCCTGGGAAGTGGGCACGCATGTTGGCTGCACTGGTGATCTTCGTGGCAGTGATCGGCCGCGGCACGTTCCTGGCAATGATCGGGATCAAGCTGGCAGCTGCTGGCCACCTGGTGGTGTCGCCACTGTTCGCAGAGCTGGCGGCACTGACGGTGGTGGGCTACGTGGTGCACAGCCAGGCGCAGAACCTGCTGACACTGCTGGAGCGCGCGGTGATGAACAGGATCAAGGGGTGGATCAAAAAGCTGGGCAGCAACGGTGCACCGCCGGCAGCCGGTGGTGGGAAGCTGCCAGGCTGATGGACGATCGGGCACCTGGTCCCACAGGCCAGCAGCACGCCGGCCGCCACTGGTTCCGCTGTCCTGGGTGCGCAAGCCTGGGCCTGGTGGATGAGGACCAGCTACACGGCAGGGTGAGCGTGGACTGCACCGCCTGCACGTACCACGCCACCAGGGACTGGACGGCAGGGCATTGACAGCGCGGCCGCGGGCGGCCACCTCCTCCTGAGTGACAGGGCACCCTGTGGCGGGGTCCCTGAAGTGCCACCCGCGGCCGCTCTGACCAGCTCAGCGCAGGAAAGCCTGAGCAAACAGCGTGACTGCCCAGGTCCACAGGCCAATCACCAGGATCGCAAACAGCCAAACAGACAGAGGGGCAATGCGCGTGCGCGGGTGCAGCAGCCACCAGGTGGGCAGCCGGCGCAGGGCGCTCATCGTGCGGCGCTGTTCACGCAGCAGCAGCTGCTCCTGGGTGCGCAGCTCCTCCATGGGTGACACGCCCAGGCTATGCGCCAGCTGCTCCAGGTTCTGGCGGCACCGCACGGTGAAGTCAACCCGCCGGCGCATCAGCGTGTCCTCATTCTCCTGGAGCTGCGCCTGGCAGAGCTGGCGCAGGCGCTCCAGCTCCTCCACGGTGATGCGCTCCCGGGTACCATCACCTGCCGCTGATAACAATGCCACCTCCTGGAGCCGGCGCGCTGCCTGCCTCACTTTCGATCGCTTCCGCAAGATCACGCAGCGCCTGGGCCAGCCTGGATGGCGGAATGTTCTTCGCCCAGATCACATAATCCCTGACGGGGTGCAGCAGGAACAGCGCATACCTAGCACCACCCAGCTCACGCGCGCAGCAGTTTGCCAGCTGCCGGCCGCACTCACGCACCACCTGCTCCATGGCCAGCTCCTGCCGATCCTGGATGGCGGTGATGCGACGGAGCACACCACCTGGTGGTGGCAGCAGCTCACCTGGTTTGCGCGCAGCCATCAGCTGAGCGCCAGCGCCAGCACCACGCCGGCAACACCAGCAACACACACCCACACCAGCACGGGCACCACGTCAAAGCGTCTGCGATCATCCACGGCGTTGCCTCCTCCAGGCCAGAGCGAAAAAGCACAGCACGATCGTGCTGCACACGGTGATCAGGTGGAAGGGGACAGCCAGCCAGGCCAGGATGGCGGGCACGGCACCCTTGACTGCGATCGCCAGCTCATGCCAGCTGCACGTTGCGATCACCACAGCACTGTCCAGGACCAGGAGCGCAGCCAGGTGATCAAATGATCGCGCATCAGGAACAGCGGGAACGTGATCGTGTGCGGCGACAATAGCACGGCCACAGCTTTCACGAAATTGCGCCGCGGTGTCTGCGGTGTGCCGCAGTGCGGGCAACGTAGAGCTGGCGGCCGGCTGGGTTTCACGGGAGCACCAGCGCCTGCGCCTGTGTCACCGCGTCCAGCTGAGCCTGCATCCTGTTGCGCAGCTCCAGCGCAGCATCAGAATCTGCGGTGTTCAGGCTGGCAGTGAGCTGTTGCAGCACTGCCAGATCTCCAAGGTTCCCACCATGGGCAGCGTGCGCTGCTATGTAGGCATCCACCAGGGCCACCAGGCTCAGCCACTGCACAGCCTGCTCAGTCAGCTCTCCCGGTGTAGCTTCCAGGATCTCCTGCGGTTCACTGAACGCGTACACGATCTCATTCTCGCGCCGCACACCTGTGTCACGTTTGTTGTCAATGGGCACGATCATCACCTCCGGTGGTGTCCTGCCTCATGCGTTGAGCCTGGACAATGATCTGATGCAAACGGGTGAACGCATCACCCAGCTTGTCAAGGTTCTGCTGCAAGGTGTTCACCTGCTCCTCCAGTGTGGCAGCTGTCTCAGGGTCAAGTCCAGCGTCACGCAGCAGCTCCACCAGCTGGCGGCACGCAGCTGCGCGCGCCTGGCTCTGGCCCAGCTGCTCCAGCAGTGGGTTCACGCCGACACCAGCGGGTGCTCACACCGCAGGCACCGCACCACGCCGGGCTCCGTGGTGGCCACAGCTGTGTGCGCCTGGCCAGGCTCCGTGCAGTCACCATAGATGGGCAGCGGGTCCTGGGGATCTTCCATGCCCACACCTGGGATGGCGGCGCGGCGCCACGCAGCCGGCACCGCGCCATCCAGAAATTCAGCGGCCGCCACCGCGGTGCCGTGCTGGGTTTCATCAGGGTACGGACGCGGATCCAGCAGCGGCGGCTGCCTGGTGCTGCGGGTGTCCCAGAGGATCCACACGATGGCGGTGAGCAGGACGCCGGCAGCAAAGCCCACCATGAGGTGGAGCAGGTTCACTGGCCTACCCTGCACGGTGCGTGCCCTGCTCCATACCGTGCATTGGGGCATGAGCTGTGCACCTTGCCCACCCACAGGGTGATCTTGGTGGCGTTGCGGCGCACGGAGTTACACATGCGGCCGCTGTCCACGATCACGCCATCCTTGATCGCTGCCCTGATGATCCATCCCAGTGCGCGGCGTTCGTGAGTGGACACCGGGAGCGGGTCCAGGATGGGCCACACTTCGTCCGTGCTGAACGGGGCGCACTCCATGGCCAGCTGGTCCACCACCTGGCGGGCCACGATTTTCCACGCGCCATCAGCGTGCTTTGCCACCTGCTCCAGGACGCCATCACGGGCATCCTTGCTGATGCGCTCCTGTGCCTCCTCCCGACTGAGCGCGCCGGCGGCCGCCACCTGGAGGTGCTGGCCACGCCGGCGGACACGTTCCAGCTGGGTGTGCGCATCAGCCACGGCCGCATCCAGCTGTTCAAATAGCGTTCCCTGGCGGTGTGCGGGGTTTCCGCCTGCCACGTTCGATGGGGATTTATTCATCTCCAGCACCTCCAGCAGCGCCACACTGGGCGCTGCCCTGTTGTCACCAGCTGGCGCTCCACCGGGCGGCCACTGTGCGGAACCTGGCGGCCGCAGACGGTGACACCAGACGCCGGCCAGGTGTCACCAGCTTGTTTGTGGGATGGCGTCCAGTACAGCTGCCGCGCCCAGTGGCTGCCTGACACCCACCGCACTGCGGTGTGCTCCACCTGGTCAGGCACGTTGCAACGTGTGGATCGCCTGTGCGCTGTGCCACCTGGTGTGCAGCAGGAAACGATCGGGCCGCACACCAGTGCCGCAGATCGTGCACTCCGCACAGCAAGGGCTGAACAGTTTAGGCGGCACGCGGAAGCGTGGCGGGATCAGATACGTTGCCGGCCACTGCTCACCTGCACTGTCACGATGGATCGCAGCGCACCGCGTGCGCGTGAACAGCCGGCGGTGATGGCCACAGGTGCAGCTGCCTGGGACGCCACCTGTATTGTGCTGCGGTTTGAATCCTGCCATGGCCAGCTCCTGCACACCGTCCACGAACAACTGCACCGTGCGGACAGCTCTCATTGCATCATGGAAAGATGGCATCATAGATCTCCTCCAAAGGTGGTGGCGGTGCGGGCTGTCTCTTTAAAACGAATCCGGCCGAGTGCCTTTCCGACGTTGATCCGTTTAGCTTGACACCTCTTTTTTTATGCCGCACCGCCACCGTGCATCACTTGCCAGACTTACTGCCAGACCACTGAACCCAGCAGCAAAGCCTGGAGCAACGCACCGGGTGAAAGCCAGAACATGGCCACCTCCTATGATTGAACGATCAGACCGTTCCGATCGATCCAGTCCACGTACGGGTGCACGCGCTGCTGTGCGGAGTCCAGCACCACTGTTGCATACGGTGCTGCAACATCAGGGAAGCAACGCGCACACCATTCTGGCCACCGGCGCCGGCGCGTGCCACGCTTGCGCGCGGGGGCGACAGCAACGGGTGCCAGGTTCGGCCGCAGCTTCCCGCACACCATGCGGCGCACCGCACTGCTGCGCTCCTGGTGCCACGGCGTGAACCGTGGACAGCCTGGGAGCTGCCAGCTGAGGATGCGGGGGGATGCGGCCATGGGCGGGACAGTAGCACGCATCCTGCCTGGCTGTCCACCAGGCGGGCTGAGGGACAGCCGGCGCCAGCTCCTGGGGGCCACCAGGTCCTGGCTGGGTTCCTGTAAGCTGCCGCTGGGCCTGGGGTTCCGGGGGCCTGCATTATTATGAAAAGAAAGGTTGACACGAACGTGTCACTGTCGTATTATCAGGGTATGGACAACGCAAACAACACCAACGGAACGGAGGCCAGGGAGCTGGCGCACGCTGCTGGAGCGTGAGCTGCCAGGGTTCCTGGACGCAACGGGACAGGAGGCAGGAGAATGAGACAGGCACAGCAGGAGTGGAGCAAGGGGACCAGGGCGATCCAGTTTCAGGTTCCTGGGCTGCGCACCGGCACGGTGAACGGCCACGATGCACTGGCGCTGAAGTGGGGCGGCGAGCGCGCCAGGTCCACTGTGCGCATCAGCGCGCGCTGGATGGTGGGCGGTGAGCTGCACCAGATGATGCGCAGCGAAGTGGGCACCAGGAGCCGCGGCCGCAACACCAGGCGGTACATGTTCAGCTGCTCATGCAAGTGGAACGGTGGGCCATCGCGCGGCGCCACAGCTGACGCCAGGTGGCACCTGGATGAGATCGTGGATGCCCAGGCGGACGCGGACGCGGTGTTGGAGGAGCAGGAGCAGGGGCACAGCCGTGCCGTGTTGGCCAGCCTGTTTGTCAGGCTCGACTGATGGCCGGCTGGGTGACACCCACGCACAGGATGTGGAGGTGTGATCACTGCGGCGCCACGGAGCAGGCGCCGCGTGCCGGCAGGTACGCGCGCGCTGCCTGCAAGATCCTGGAGGGACGGATCACCAGGCACCAGCGCCAGTGCACAGCTGGCAACGGCAGGCGGCCGGCACCCACCAGGCAGGTGACGCCATGAAGCTGCCGCGCGATCGTGAGGGTGAGCTGGACACGCAGGCGATCAGCAAGCTGGTGGACAGGTCACTGCGCGTGCGCACGCCGGCGGGCACCGGCAGGCTGTGCGGGTACGTGGTGCACAGCTCAACACTGACGCGGCCGCAGCGCGCCGGCCAGCGCAGCGCCGGGCCATGGTTGCAGGTGGAGCTGGTGCGGAACCAGGGCGAGGTGCCCACCACCACCTGGCACTGGTTTCCAGCACGGCATGTGGTACGATACCGGGAGCGGGAGCTGTCCAGGGGCTGAGCCTGGCCACCCGTTCCTGGCCTGGCCGGCCCTGCTCCCAGCCGGCGCCGCCTGCATCTCCTGCCAGGTGGCGCCGGCATTTCCTTGCCCAGCCTGCCATCCCACCAGCCTGCATTATTCCCAAAATACCTGTTGACACGAACGTGTTAATACCGTAGTATTAGGGCATGGACATCACACACAACGCAGTCAACCGGCAGGAGGCCACCATGGCGCAGGCACTACGGATGCAGCAGGCAGTGCGGGATCTGATGGGCGTGTGGAATGAGGCAGAGGACATCGCGCGCACGCAGTCAAACCCTGATGACACGGCGGAGCAGGTGTACCAGCGCACACGCAAGCTGATGGACGGATGGCTGGACGGCATCAGTGCAGCCAAGAGCGGCAACACTTCGCAGCGCATCCAGAAAACGCGCGGGCTCCCTGGTTTCAGCATCACGCCGGAGGTGGTGTGATGGCACGCATGAGCGGAACGGTTTACACGGTGACGGCACCGGACGGCCAGGTGCACACCCGCACCAGTGAGCGCACCTACACGCACGCGGTGCTGGTGATGGTGCCGGCGGGGCATGAGCTGACGCATGAGGGCAGCACGTTCCCGCTGGAGGAGCTGCAAGCGCGCCGGCGCTGGGCTGCCAGCCTGGAACCCAGCACCGCTGACAAGTGGGTGCTGGTGACGTGGTGCGGCCGCCTGGACCTGGCCACGAAAGCTGCGCGCAAGCATGAGGCGCGCACGATGCAGGCCAGGCTGCACCGCGGTGCCGTGCAGCTGCCAGGTGCGGTGCACAAGGTGGTGGAGGTGGAGGTGAAGCGGGCAAGCAAGCCGGTGACGGACGCCGGCCGGCTGCGCGCACGCAAGGGGCAGCTCACCAGGGCGCGGAACAATCACCAGCGTGAGCTGCGGCGCCAGCGCACCATGGCGGCGCTCCAGCAGCGCACGGCGTGGGCAGAGTCTGAGGCAAAGCGCCTGGCCAAGCATGACAGTGAGCCGTGCACCACGTACTGGGGCTGCAAGCCTGACGGGCTGGAGGTGCGCGTGTTCATGGCGCGGGACCTGGAGGAGATCCCAGAGGTGGTGGGCGCGTTCCAGGAGGGTGCGTTCGGCGTGCCTGGATTCCACCAGGCTGAGTGCAGCAAGTGCAACAGCACGGTGCAGGCCAGTGACTTGCGCGGGGCCAACATCAGGCGCGACGGCACGCGCATCCTGTTCATGGAGCACTGCGGCGTGGTGCACCAGGTGCTGGTGCCGGAGCAGCACCAGGACCAGGGCAGCACGCATGGCCGGCTGATCCACAGCCGGGCCTGCAAGGGCTGCTGATGACCAGCCAGGAACGGCGGACCATCGTGAGTGGCGCCAGGCGGAACGGCAAGAGCGCAACGGCCGGCGCCTGGGCAGAAGCGCGCTGGATGTGCTGCACGCACCTGCGCCGCGGCCGGTGCTGGCAGTGCGCACTGCTGCGCACCGGCGCCCACATGAAACGGTTGACGCGGGTGCTGATGGACCTAGCGCAGGCAGCCACCGGCACAGCGGCAGCGTTCAAGCCGCTGGCCATGGCACCAGGTGAGGCAGAGTTTTTGGCAGCGCGCCGGTTCCAGGAGCGCACGATCGCGCAGACGTTCGGTGTGCCGGCGCACATGATGGGCGGCCAGTTTGTCCAGGTGATCTGCTGCACGCACATGGAGGTGGAGCTGCTGCGCCAGGCTGCCGCGGTGGTGGGTTCCGTGGTGGTGGAGCGCCGGTGCGCTGGCTGCCGTGAGGAGCGCAGGGCCTACACCTGCACGCCATGGTACCAACGCAGGGCTGCGCTGCGCCGCTGGATGGACAGGGTGGCGCAGGTGATCAGAGGTGAGGCATGAGATTGACACCGGCAGAGCAACGTGCTAGAACGCAACAGCACCAGGAGGAGGACACCATGCCACGCAAGCCCACGAAGCCACCGCGCGTCAGGCGCAACGGCAGGCCACGGATCAATCAAGCGTTCAGGCGGGCACGGCTGCGCCGTAAGGTGGACGGCCGATCGATGTCCAGGCCAGAGCTGGCGCGGCGCGCGTCCGTGTCTGCCAGCTACGTGTTCCAGATCGAGAACACCAGCAGGATGCCGCGCCTGGACGATGCGCGGCGCCTGGCTGGTGCGCTCAGGGCATCCATGGACACGCTGTGGCCGGCTGACTGAAATGACACCACCCACCAGCCCACCAGCCCACCGCTCCAGCTCCCACCTCCTGCGCCCCATCATGGAGATCAACGTGATGGGCCTGCCGATCGCGCAGGGCAGGGCGCGCATCATGCTGAGGAAAACGCACGGCGGCAGGATAGTGCCGCGCGGGATCACGCCGGCGCGCACCAGATCCTTTGCCAGCTTCGTGGCCACCATGGCGCAGGCTGCGATGCGGACACGCACGGTGACAAAGTTCCCACTGGACTGCCCACTGGCCATCGAGGTGATCAGCTACTTCCACAAACCACGCCGGCCGCTGTTCGGTGACACCCTAATGTGTGTGAAGCCTGACGGATCAAACCTGCTGAAACTGGTGGAGGATGCGCTGGAGGTGGCGGGTGTGTACCGCAATGACAGCCGCATCTGTGATGGGACATACAGGAAACGATACGCCGACACGGAGCGCACGGTGATCAGACTGTGGCGCCTGGAGGAGGAGGTGCGTGATGGGTAAAGCATACGGGAACAGTGCCAGGAGCCGCAGCGGTGGAGCTGGGTGTGCAGTGCTCCTGGTCCTGGTGTTGATCGCTGGCAGCTGTGATGGTGACAGCGGGGAGATCGTCAGCGGCCGGCCGTTCAAGGTGTGGATCTGCGCATCAGGTGTGGGGTTCTTCCAGGCTGTGCTGAGGAGCCAGGGCAACGTGGTGCCGTTCGCTGGCACGCTGCCCAGCTTCCGTCAGGTGGACAGCCGCGGCCGCAGCTCCGTCACGTACACCACCGCCACCACGCTGTGCGCCTGGACGGATGAGATCAGCTGTGCGGTGCAGCCGGTGGGTGCGCAGTGCGGTGCTGAGGTGGTGGTGGCGTTCCCATGAATGTGAAGCGTGCAGATCTCCAGAAGTGCGCCAGCTGCCGGCGGGGGATCAGGAGTGCCGATCGCCACAGTTTGTGATCGTGCGCGTGCGCAACATGCTGGTGGACACGGCAGCGGTGCAACGGCAGCACGGCATGGAGCTGATGGTGGGCAACGCAGCGATCGCACAGGTGATGGGAGTGGACGCGGACCTGGCGGTGGAGATGGGGAGCACGGAGGTGTGGCTGTGCCAGGAGTGCGCAGCGGAGCGCCAGCTGTCTGCGTTCCAGCTCATGGAGATGGAGCCTGCCCTGGTGGACAAGGTGACGGGCCAGTGACGTGGCCAGATAAGATGCACAGTAAGCTGGCGGTGGAAGCCTGGCCGGATGGCGTCACGCTGGAGTGCCGGTGCGGGCACCAGGAGCAGGCCACAGTGGAACAGCTGGCAGGCTACCTGGAGCACGGATGGCCAGAGCACTGCCACGAAATTATGAGGGCGCTGTGAGCGTGCGGCCGCTGTTCAGCTATGAACCCGCGCCAGCTCCTGGTCCACTGCACGGGCTGAGCTGGTGCCCGGTGCGCAGCTGCGGTGTGCTGTGCCGGCGGCCGCTGGAGGACTGCCTGGATCACGGTGTCAACAGCCACCGCAAAGCACCTCTGAACGCCCTGGCGTTGCGCCTGTTGAAATCTGGAGGACATCCTGTGCATGAACCTGTGGAAAAGATGCGGACGTGATGGCGGCACAGCAGTGCGTTGCAGTTATCACCTGCCAGGCGACAGCCGATCCACAGGTTATGCACAGGCCACGGGCACCAGGGGTGGTGTTCATCGTGAAACATCAGCGGCAAACGGCACACCCTGATGGGGTGGGCTCAGGCGCGTGCACAGGCACTACTACTACGATCCAAACAGGAGATCTTTTGAGTACCAAACAGCAACAGCAGAGGGACACGGAGATCATCACCAGGCACGGTGAGGGGTTCTGGGTGTTCATCGGCGGCCGGCCGGTGGCAGCAGGCATCAGCGCAAACCAGGCAGCTCAGGATGCGCACCGCCGGGTGGACCAGCTGAGGGACCTGGTGGACGGGCTGCCGTACGGGTGGGTGTGGGGCACCGATGCCTGCCCACACCGGCGCAGCTGCCTGACCAAACGATCAAAGGGCCTGACGTGCGAGTGCTGGACGTGAGCCGGGCACGCGGGAAGCACCAGCGCAAGGAACAGAAACAGCACGAACGCCGGCGCGTCAAGCGTGAGCGCCGCCAGGTGTCAGCACGCAAGCGGCGGATCCCGCAGCGGGTGGAGCGCCGGGAGCGCGCGCACCAGGTGCACCAGGTCGCCAGGATCGCAGCTCAGGAGCGCCGGCTGCGCCTGGCTGAGTCTGAGCTGTGCGGCGCGTGCGATGGCAACGGGTACGACACCAACACGGGTGAGGTGTGCGGCCAGTGTGATGAGGGCTGGATCAAACGCGGGGACCAGGAGGAGGTGAGCGATGCCGGATCGTGAGGTGGTGCTGTTCAGTGCGGGCGACGGTGAGCGGGAACAGCTGATCGCACGCAGTGTGGAGGAGGCCGTGCGTGAGTGGGCTGATGAGCGCCTGGATGAGGAGCTGCCAGACACGGTGACGGTGTACGGGTACGCCAGGATGCAGGTGCCGCTGGATCCCGCCTGCCTGCTGGAGCGCGTGCTGGAGCACCTGGATGAGGAGCATGGCGGTGAGGATGAAACAGAACCCACTGACGGCATGAAAGCGGCCGCGCAGGTGTTCGTGGATGCTGTGATGAAAGAATACACGCCATGGGCCTGTGAGCAAGTCACCACCCAGGAGGTGCGCGTGTCTCCGTACGTTGATCGTGAGCAGCACCTGGGCGGCAAGGTGTGAACCAGGATCTGATGTTCAGCAGTGAAAGCTCCGAGTGGGGCACGCCACCGAACGTGGCCATGCCGATGCTGGAGCGGTTCAGGTTCACGCGCGATGTCTGCGCCAAACGATCAAACGCACTGGTGCCGCGGTACTGGTCCAGGCGGGACGATGCCCTGGCGCAGCGGTGGGGACGCAACCCGCGCAGCCGGCTGTGGATGAATCCACCATACGGCCGGGGCTCAAGGATCTGGATTGAGAAAGCGGCAACGGCAGGCTGCCTGGTGGTGTGCCTGCTGCCATCGCGCACGGACACCGTGGCGTGGCACAAGTGGGTGATGCACTCGGAGGAGATCCTTTTTGTGCGGCGCCGCATCACGTTCCTGGTGCCGCGGAACGGCAGGTACTACATGGCGCCTGCGCCGGCGCCGTTCCCATCAGCGATCGTGGTGTTCAACAGTTTCACCTGGGAGGGCAGGGCGGCGCCACGCCGGCGGCCGCTGGTGCGCTCCTGGACTATCGGAGGAGGTGAGTGATGCCTGGGAAGCACAAAGGATGGCAGAAACAGAAACGGGCGAAGGATCACAAGGGCGTGGTGCGCCTGTTCAAACAGGAGGGCACAGGCCAGGATGCAGTGGCCGGTGAGGAGATCCTGATGCTGGAAGGCGTGGCCAACATCTTCCAGCCGGTGCGCATGGGAGCGGACAACCCGCTGATCATCACCGTCACGGATGTGGAGTTTGATCAGGGTGACGTGTGGGCATCGTACGAGCCGGGACGTGACAACGATCCAGACACCGCGCGCGGTGAGATCGTCGGTGACGGTGGATCACCGCAGACAGGCACAGCAACGATCATGGGCCTGGTGCCGGCGGACATCAGCCACCAGGGCGATGGCTACACCATGACGGTGACGGTGTTCCAGCTGGGCGATGAGCTGGCCGTGGTGCAGATCCCGGTGATCTCAGAGTCAGGCAACTTTATCCCGCAGTAACAGCCGGCGCGCAACAGCGCCAACAGGAGGAGCTGAACATGGACAGGATTGGATTGACGGGGATCGATCAGATCACCCAGGTGAGTGGGACGATCACAGGCGTCTGCCATCACATGGGCGGGCACACCCAGCTGCTGCTCACACCTGGCGCCAAGGTGGATGGCGACGACACCACGCCACCCACCGGCAAGGATGTTGAGGGGCACTGGTTCAATGCACAGCGCGTGGTGGTGCTGGACGCGGCGCGCGTGGTGCTGCCTGGTGGCCAGGTGGTGAAGGCTCCAGAGGATATGCCGGGACCTGGTGAACCTGACACCAGCGATGAGGTTGAGGGTGCGCCTGGGCCTGGCGCCTGATCGGGTATCATCGAGCCGGCGCCGGCCACACCAGCTGGCGCCGGCCCATCACCACCAGGAGGAGGTGAGCCGTGGCTGACAAGCAACGGATCAGGATCACATCAGACGGGACAAGCGGCGGCACCACCGTGACGGACGTGGACACGGGCGTGGAGCTGAAGGGCATCACGTCACTCAGCTGGAGCTGTGACGCAGAGCACCAGGTGGCGCGCGCCACCGTGGAGTTCCACCTGGTGGACGTGGTGGTGGTGGGTGAGGTGGAGCAGGCTGAGCCGGAACAGGGCTGGCACATGGTGTGCGGGTCAGGCCATCGGTGGCTGTGCTCCAGGTGCCACCCGTGATCGCACTGCAAGGCTGGACGGAGCGGGACGTGGCTGGTGGCTGGGTGGCACAGCTGACGGCGCTGGACATCAGGGTGCTGGCGTCCACACCGGCGCACGCCATCCTGAAGTGCATGGAGCTGGCCAAGCGCAACCTGGTGGCAGCCAGCGGTGAGCCTGCGGACAGCGCCATGGACTGGCAGGTGGACTGGTTCCGCGTCCAGGCTGAGCCGGTGGTGCAGTGCCGGCTGTGCGGCACGGAACCGGCAGAGCTGTGCAGCAACTGCGCGCACCCGTGCAACGATCCAACGCACCAGGCGTGCAACACTGCTGGTGCGTGAGCAGCTGGGAGGTGTGGGGTGGTGTGTACTTCGCTGCCGGCTGGGACAGCAAGGCAGCAGGACGCTGGCACCGTCCAGCGTGGGAGGCGTTCGTGCGTGAGCATGTGATCGAATTGGTCTTTGATGAGCTGCGGCGAGCTGAGCAGAAGTTTCCAGGGTTCCCTGACGATCCAGTGCACGCTGCTGGGATCATCGGTGAGGAGTCAGGCGAGCTGATGCAGGCGGCGCTGGACTATTACTACGGCCGCGGCACCCTGGAGCAGATGCGCGCAGAAGCTGTGCAGACAGCTGCGATGGCGTTCAGGTTCCTGCTGTGTGCGCCGCAGCTCACTGAGCAGACAGCACCGCAGTGTCAGCTGTGCGGACTGGAGGCAGCCACCAGGTGTGAGCGGTGCACCACGGCGGTGAACACGCACGGCGGTGAGGATGCGTGATGCCCTGGCTGCCACCCACACCGTGCAGTCAACCTGGGTGCCCTGCACTGAGCCTGGATCGGTACTGCACCAAGCACCAGCTGGAGCACGCACGCCAGGCAGCCAGCACCGGCGCCGGCGGGGGGGGGCGGCGCCGGCGCTACTACAACACCAGGGCGTGGCGGGTGCTGCGCAGCCAGGTACTGAAGCGGCACAAGGTGTGTCAGTGCAGGGTGGCGGGGTGCCACAGCACGGAGCCGGTGCAATGCAGGAGCCTGAGCACGGACGTGGATCATATCGTGCCACGCAGCAAGGGTGGGGGGGGTCGGCGCAGCAACCTCCAGGGCATGTGCCACCCGTGCCACAGCAGGAAAACGGCGACGGAGGACGGGGGCTATGGCAACGCGCCAGGTGAGGTGGGTTTGAAGCGCCGCCGGGCCGGTGCAGGACGGGTGGGGCAGCCGCCTAGTGCTCAAACCAGGCGATTAGATGGCGCCAGAGGCATCGTGCCAGGGAAGGTGCTCAAAACATGCGATTAGAGGCCGTATGGAGGGGGGTAAAAT
>SDBT01002887.1_pt1 | contig 29960 bp, 30 predicted proteins | sample 2277101 | NCBI WGS metagenome assembly SDBT01 (sample SAMN10404973, study PRJNA504765) | marine sediment metagenome | isolation source: marine sediment core GS10_PC15, 103 cmbsf | place: Arctic Ocean: Southern Knipovich Ridge | collected 2010
TTTGCTCCTATTCCCAGTTCATCCAAGCGAATTGCACGTCAGCACTGGTGCAGACCTCCATCATCCTTTCGAACGACTTCATCTTGACCAGGAATAGATCGACCGGCTTCGGGTATTATAGCAAAGACTTTTGGCCCTTTGAGACCATTCTTCTGGCCTAATTCCTTAGAAGGATTTGCTACACGTTTTTCGAATGGCAGAACCACTCATTAACGAGTAGATCTTCCTAATGTGATAATTAAGTTGCAAGAATATCGGTTTCCCTATGCCTACGCGCCGCAAGACGCTTAAGCTTGCCACTACTATAAACTCCCTGGCCAATGATTCCAGACTGATGATGCGACCCTAGTCCTCTGTATTCTGATATTCCGTCACCAGAACACATTCATACAGAATCTATCCTTTCAGGCCGCATCCTTACTAAGCTATTTGGTTTCAAGCACTTTTCACAGCCCTTCCGGGTTCCTTTTCATCTTTCGCTCACGCTACTACTACACTATCGGTCTTGGGGCATATTTAGACTTGCCAGCGTGTATCTGGCTCGTTCGTACGAGAAAACCATCCCGCACTACTCGGGGTCTCTCACAGCAACCTTCTAGATTATGATTACGCGGCTGTCACGCTCTATGGCTCAACATTCCAGGGGTATTCATCTTCTCTAGGGCGGTCGTATGAGGCCCACACACCACATTTCCACTAGGTTTCCCTAGGGATTCGGTTTGATCTATTCCGCTTTCGCTCGCCGTTACTCACGGAATCACTATTGTTTTCTTTTCCTCCTGGTACTAAAATGTTTTACTTCCCAGGGTTCCTCTTCCCTGACGGGAATCTTACAGATTATTAGGCCGTAAGAGGATGTCCTATTCGAGCATCTCGGGGTCAGCGTCTTCTTGCGACTAACCCGAGCTTATCGCAGCTAGTCACGCTCTTCATCAGTGCCCAAGCCAAGATATCCACCAAATAGCGGAGGCGTATTGGCGTCTAATTGAGGAAAGATTCAGATTACTTACCTAAGGGTTTGCATATTCGGAAATAGTAAGTTAATTGAATACAAATTTTAATATTGCTAAATCTCTTTTAATGACGATTTGAAACTATATTAAGAAGACTTAATAAATATAGGGAGTATGTTCTTATGAGCATGATTTCCATGCTTGGCTCTGGTTTCCTTATTCCAACCAATGTCTTGGTCGTTCTAAGCACTCACTTCCCATATTGCCACTTATTTTGCTTATATTCTTTCTGGTATACTTTGGTGAGGCCAATGCCAGTTATCGGCCATATATCATCTATATTAGATGAGATATTGTTATAACCAACAACTTATCGATGGTTTAAAGGAATTTTTTGATAACTCAATTGTATCATCGACGAAATATTAGAGTAAATACTTAATTAAAAATTTTACGGTCTAATTTCATAAAGTTTAAAATGAGAGAATAGGACATCATGAGCATTAGTAATTATGATGTTAATAATGCTTAATTTTTTTAAGAAAAAAAAGGATTAAATCTAAATTAGAAAATATAATAACTTCTATATTTTATAGTTAAAATATAAATGCCATTAATTGTTGATTATGGGGAGTAAATTATTCGAAAGGGCAGTAAGAAGGCAATTAAGATAAGGACTGAATAATGAAGGAAAGCATATTAATTGGTACATCTGGATGGGGTTATGATGAGTGGGTTGGGCCATTTTATCCGAAAAAGTTAAAGAAAGAAGATTTTCTTCCATATTATTCTGAAGTTTTTTACACGAATGAGATAAACACAACGTTTTATAATATTCCTTCAAGAAGAATTGTAGAGAATTGGGTACGTAAAACACCTGAGAATTTTTTGTTTTCGGTTAAAATTCCTCAGACAGTCACACATTTGCATAAATTAGATATAGATCTATGTTTAGATAATTTAAATTATTTTGTAAAAAACATGAAACCATTAATTGAGTCTGGTAAGCTTTTATCATTTTTAATTCAATTGCCACCCTCGTTTAAAAAGGAAAAGCATTATGATAATTTAAAGGATTTTTTTGACAATTGGCCTGGAAATCCTGAAAATGATAATTATTTTTTAGTTGTTGAGTTTAGAGATAAATCTTGGATGGATGATGAAATATTTCATTACTTAAAAAATAATAAATTGACATATTGTGTTGTAATTGAACCTTTATTACCGCCTCGAATGGATGTAACTAATCCTAACTTCGCGTATATCAGATTTCATGGCTATGGTAAAAAGATTTGGTTTGATTATTGCTTCAGTGAAGAAGAGATAAAAAGATGGGCACAATTAATTAAAAATGTAATTCAAAATGCTAAAATAATTGGGATTTATTTTAATAATCACTTTTCCGGGTATGCCACAAAAAATTCTTTAATGTTGATGAAAGAGTTAGAAATTCAGCCAAAGAATTCACCAGAGGATGTGAGTATTTTGGATATTAAGAAAAAAACAGGAGAATATTCAAAGGGACAAATCGGTTTAGATAAGTTTTTTAAATAAATTATAGATTTTTACAAAGGATTTTGATCAAAAAAAAATTAAGAATAGGAATTATTGGGGCAGGATCTATAGGAAGTTTATTTGGTGGATATATTGCAGGGATTAAATCTGATGAATATTCAATAGAAGTAATATTTTTTTGTAAAAAAACTCATGCTGAAGCAATTAATCAAAACGGGTTAAAGATTCATAAAAATCAAGAAGTTAAAGAAATTAAAAGTATAAGAGCGTTTATAGATGAGAAACATTATGAAAGAAAAATAAGGAAAAACTCATCTTTTGGATTTAATTTTCTTTTTCTCACTACTAAAGCATATGATATAGAGACTGCAATGCTTCAATACAAGAAAATTATTGAAGAAAGTAGGTGGTTAATTATTTTACAGAATGGTATTGGAAATGAAGAGACTGCAATCAAGTATTGTTCAAAATCAGGTTTAATAAGAGCTGTGACTACAAATGGTGCGTTATTGAATGGACCTGGTGATTTGATTCACGCAGGGGAAGGGATAACAAAAATTGGATTCCCCTTTCTGGAAGATTCAGATAAAAAAGCGGGAGTATCAGATTTAGAGTTTTTAAGAGATTTGTTAAATTCAGCTGGCTTGGAGACAGTAATAGTTGATGATATAGTTAAGGAATGTTGGGAGAAAATATTTATCAACGTAGGAATCAACGCAATTGGGGCGTTGACACGTCTACCAAATGGAAAATTGTTAGAATTTGATGATATAAAGTATCTCATGGGGGAATCTATTAGGGAAGCATTAAGAGTTGCGAAGATGAAGAATGTTAAGCTTCCAAAAAAAAATTATATTTCAATAACCTATAAAGTTGCTATGAAAACAGCAGAAAATAAGAATTCAATGCTCCAAGATATTTTAAATCGAAAAATAACAGAAATTGATTTTATTAATGGAAGAATTTTAAAATACGCTCGGGAGTTAGATATTAAAGTACCAGTTAATAAATTTTTAACTTATTTAATCAAGGGAATAGAAAGATCTACAATTTAGCTATTTCCTACATTTAAGATCATAAAGTAGGCGTTTTCACCATCTCGATAATATTTCTTTTTAATACATTCGATTTTAAAATTAAGTGTTTCATATAATTTAATTGCGGTATAGTTCGAGACTCTAACTTCTAAAACATATTTAAGAATTTCTGATTTCTTTATTGCCGACATGCTATTATTTAGCAATGTTGTTGCTATGCCTTTTCTTCGATATTTTTTAAAAACGGCAATAGAAACGAGATGCCCTTTATTTACATACCTTAAGCTATCAATAGAAGGTGCTTTTTCAACTCTCCACATAATATAAGCAATGATTTTACCGTTTTTATTTTGAGCAACTAGAAAAGATTCTGGAAAATTATCCAGTATGGATTTGTAGAAGAAAAAAGGATAATCCTCGGGTAATTCTCTTTCGTTTACTTCAATTACAGCATTTATATCTTTTAAAGAACATCTTTTTATAAAAAAATCTGAATCATTGTTTTTATATTTAAATAAATTAATCTCTCTCTCTTTGTTAGTAGTCATCGTTGTCCATGTTCAAATGTTAACAATCGAAAAAAAGCCTTCTGATATATATGAGATATAATAATAGAAGCTTTTAAGCTTTTTTGAATAAGTAGATTCAAATAAATTTATTTACCTAAAATTTCAAATGCTTCTTCTTTTAGGTTTTTAATATATTTTATTATCAAATCTAAGGTATCTTGAATATTTTTCTTATTATCAAAATTATCAAATATATCTCTTAATTGTTCTTTATTTAATTTCTTAAGTTTTTGCGCAATTCTTATCATCTCTGGGATAGTTCTTATAATATTATCAACAATTGTGACATCTGCCCATAATGCAGTTCTACTTAAGGGGTTCAGATCAACAGCAATAACAGTTTTATTTAACTTCTTTAATGCTTCAGTTCTATCTCCATCTTCTAAAGGAACCATAACCAAATCGGCATTTGCAATTAGTTCTACTTTTCTTCTATTACTTTCAAGACCTTCAAGTTCAACCATCTTGCTTGCGTCAACACCGTGAATATCTTTAGCTCCAGCTTTTTGTAGAACCTTTTTAATAGCTCTAATTCTTCCTTTCTTTTCATAGAATAAGTTAATTTCAAGAGGTATGTTTACAGCTTTTCCTAATGCTACAAGTTCATCAGGTACTAAAGCTGCAACGTTTCCATTAACACTAATAACAGGTTTCTCAGCAATTAATAACGCAGCAACAGCAGCTTTTATTGCTTTTTTTGCTGGTTGGGTAGTTTTTTCACCTAAGATATAGTCAAAACATTCACCTCTACCATGTGCAATCAAACCTGCTTCAGCCACTACTAAATTTTTCATACCTTCTATTATTTTGTGACGATATTTTAAACTCTGATAACGCGGGTGAGTTTTAGGGATTGAATGGTTTTGATTTTCGTTGGAAGTCATGTTACTGCAAATGTATTAATATCGTTCTTTATATAGATTGATATTAAGATAAAGTATTAATCTTTTGCTTAATTTTTAAATCATGTAGATGTCTATGAGTTCAGTTGCGAATAAGAAACCTAATGATTTAAAGATCTATAAAACGAAGCAATTATTAGATAATCTTAAGAAGAAAAAAGGATTCCACACAGAATTAATTTCCTTGTATATTCCTCACGATAGAAAAATTTCAGATGTAACTAACCATCTTAAAAATGAAATTAGTGAAAGTCAAAATATTAAATCAAAACTAACCCGAAAGAATGTATTAGATAGTATTTCAACTCTTATAGGACAATTAAAAAACATAAAAGAAATTCCAGAAAATGGATTAGTTATGTTTTCCGGAGCAATACCCCAAAGTAATACTCCAGGTACAGAGAAGAATGAATTATATATTGTTGAACCTACTGATAGAGTTAATACTTTTCGATATCATTGTGCGAATGAATTTCTATTATGGCCTTTAGAAAAAATGCTTGTATCTAAGGAAGCCTATGGTTTACTAGTTATTGGAAGAAAAGAATCAGCTGTAGGTTATATTAAGGGAAATAAAGTCGAGGTTCTTAAAGAATTTACATCAGGGATTCATGGGAAACACAGAGCAGGAGGTCAATCACAAAAACGATATGAAAGATTAATTGAAGAGGGGGAAAAACGCTTTTATCGCAGGATATCTGATACAATAAATAATATTTTCTTAAATATGGAGGATTTTCAAGGTATTTTTATTGGTGGACCAGGAAGTTCAAAAGAGAAATTCGTTAATGATGACAGTTTAGATTATAGATTACGTGATAAAATATTAGGTGTTGTTGATCTTGGATATGGTGGAGTTGAAGGAATTCGAGCATTAATTGAAAAAATAAAAACAAAAATAGCTAATTTAAAATACATTCGTGAGAAACAAATAATGCAGCGATTTATGAAGGAAATTTCTAATGACTCGGGTTTAGTTTCCTATGGATTAGATGATATACAAAAAGCTTTAAATTATGGTGCTATCGATGCACTAATTCTTTCAGAAAAAGTAGATTTATATAAAGTTAAGTTAGAATGTTCAAATTGCAGTTATGTTGAATACACAACAGCAAAAAAAAGAGATTTAGGTAAAATTAAAGCAAAATATCAAGAAGAATCTTGCCCCAAATGTATTTCAAACGCTTTCAATGCAGTTGAGAGTGTTTCAATAATAGATGAGCTTGGAGAAATAGCAGAAAGTACTGGAACGGAAATTAATATTTTATCTACTGAAACTGAGGAAGGAGAGATGTTATATAGCACTTTTGGAGGAATAGCAGCAATTCTTCGTTATAAACTTGATTATTAATTAAAAGGAACCAATTAAATTTAAAAAATAATAGATGAATTTAAAATGGAATTAAAAGATCTTTTATTAAATTTAAAAATGATTATGTTTGGGGGAAAAGGTGGTGTTGGAAAAACAAGTTGTGCAGTAAGCTCAGCAATATGGACAGCTGAACATGGGAGAAATACGTTAATAATTAGTACGGACCCTGCTCATTCCTTAGGTGATAGTTTAGGAATTGAATTATCTCCTGGAGTACCTACGCCTATCAAAGATATAGATAATTTAACGGCATTAGAAATTAATCCAAAAGTAAATATGGCTGAATTTAATGGATTAACAAATGTAAATCCTTTAAAGGAAATGGGAATGGAAGGTATAATGGAAAATATGCCTTTACTGGGGGATATAGAAGATCTTTCGGCATCTAATCCTCCAGGAATTGATGAAGCTTTAGCTTTTGGAAAGATCCTAGAATTTATAGAAACAGAACATGATTATGACTTAATTATTTTTGATACTGCCCCTACAGGGCATACATTAAGATTTCTAAGTCTACCAGAAACTTTATCAAGCTGGATTGGTAAACTTATAAAAATGAGATTAAAACTAGGGAATATGTTTGGTACCTTAAAGAGATTTTTTACTCGGGAAGAAAAGAAAGGAGATAATTCTCTTAAAGTTTTAGAAAAATTAAAAGATGCTATTTTAAATGCTAGAGAAGATCTTGTAGATCCTAGTAAAAATTCTTTTGTAATTGTAATGATACCAGAAGAAATGGCTATTTTAGAAACCGGTCGGTTATTAGATGAATTAATTAAATATAACATTCCAGTGTCTAATATTGTTGTGAATCAATTGTATCAAGATACAACTGATTTATGCAACTTTTGTAAAAGTAGAAGAGAAATGCAGCAAAGAAATCTAATTAAGATAAGAGATACATTCAAAGAGAACTTACATAAAAATTTAATTGAAGTTCCATTATTCAAAGAAGAAGTAAGAAAATATGATAAATTAATAGAAATGGGAGAATTCTTAATTAACAAGACTTATTGAGAAAATTCTTTTATATATTTACAATAAGTACAGATTTTTACTTTTCCACAGGGGTATCCACAGGATTCACATAAATTATAATGATTTCTCTTTTTTTCATAGTAGAGTATCTTAGATAATTCTAAAAATCCATTAAGTAGATTAAATTCTATTTCTGGGCTGTATTTTTTACATTCTTGAATAAATTCTAATACTCTTTTTCGTATAATCGGATCTTTTTCTCTATACGGACAATGAGAAGGATAATAATCGAATTTTTTGATATTGGCATATAAAAAAATTTCTTCTTCAGGAATTCTTAACAATGGCATAATTTTTCTAACATAATAATGGTTGATGTTTTCATTCTCTTGTTTAAAAAAATATTGATTACCGATTAAAGTCAAACGTTTATATAAAATATTCATTAAATAAGTTTCCGCAAGATCTGTAAGATTATGCCCCATTGTTAGGATATTTCCTCCCAATTCTTTAGCTCCATCATTTAATAATCTTCTTCTTATTGTCGCACAATAATTACATGCATATTTATAATCTGGTGAGTTTTTTTTCATGTTTATTATTTCATCTAAAGTAAAACCTGTTTTTTCTTTGAATGAGATAATAACATGCTCAAAATCATACTTCTTGCAAAATTTTTTTGCTTTATAAATACTATTTTCTCTATATTCTTTTATTCCTTCATCTATCGTTAATACTATAATTGGTTCTGAATGATGCGTTCGATTTTGAATTATATTTAAATTGTAAAGAAGAGCAATTGAATCCTTACCTCCCGATAATGCAACAACCACTTTGTCCTTAGGCTTTAGCATTTTATATTTAGAGATTGTTTTATAAATAAGTCTCTCAATACTTTTTTGGAAACAATCTGGACAAAGATTTTCTCCTGAATATTTTCTTTGAATTACGATTGTATTATTGCAGCGTGAACAAATTCCTTTTTTCAAGAAAATTTTATAATTGCTCATTAAACTTAACAAAGATTAATAGTTACACATTAAATCCAAAAGAGTGCTTCGCCAAATTTTATAAATGATAAAATAATACTCCCCAGGACGATAAATAACGTAATGAATCGGATAGAGTTTATAATATTTCTTTTTAACATCCTCTTTTCATCGTGCCAATATTCATAGGAGACTTCAATAAGAGAACCTTCTTCTAATTTTGTTTGTTCAGGTAAATTTAGAAAAACTGTATCTTTAAATCCATCACCAATATTATCGATTAACTGATATTTTTCTTCCGCTAAAATAATATCACTACGTTCTCTCAATGTTGACTGAGCTTTAATACTGATTTTAATATTATCTATTTTTTCTACTCTGTATTCTGTTAGAGCTATATAATTATCATCTTTTTTAAAAATGAATTTATCAGTCTTCTTCTTTATTGTTTTATAATCTTCTCCAATCCCCCAATTAATTAATTCTTTTGCGATTCTATCACCATCAGTAATAAGTAAAGGGAGCAAATTAAACAAAGCAATGCTAAATGCTATAATAAAAAGCAAAGCAATTTCTCTTAATAAAAAATCTGGCCAAAAACTTGTAAAAAATTTTGCTACATCATTTTTATGCATAAAATAAGAATTGCTTTGAAGCCCAATAAAAACTCCATCAATCCTAACATCCAAAATATAGTCTTCTGTGCCTTTACTTAAATTTAGACTTATTAAACTGAAAGACGCTAAAACTCTTTCTATTGTATCCCCATTGGATTTATTTATAGAAACTCCGTTTATTTTATTTATAATTAAACCCTCATATAAATTTTTATCGTGATTATTTCCTCCCTCACTTTCAGAGTAAATTTTAGTTATTTCCAATTCGTTGCCATTTGAAATATACTTATACCATATCCCAATATAATTCCGAGGCCCTAGTCTAATATTTTTTTCAATAAGGGTATCACTCGATGGATCATATATCTTTAGGGTTAAATTATCGCCTACAGAGCATTGTAATAAAGTTTTGTTGTTTAATATATTGGTAAGAGTTCTTTTTTTATTTTCATCAATGTATACATAATTATCATCTGAATCTCCTTTCTTTTTAAATGCTAATATGACATCGCCCCTTGAGAGATTATCATAATTGAAACCTCCCTCATCTTCTGTTAGTACGGTGTTTACTTGAGTAACTTGACGATAAAAGGGAGATATAAGAAGAGGAAAACTTAATATTAATAGGAATGCAATCCCTGCGGTAATAATATTTATATAAGGTCCTGCAGCCATGATTCTTAACCTTGTATTTCTATGTGTTTTATTTGAATTTAATTCTCTCTCATCTATTTCAACAAAAGCACCAAATCCAATTATAAAAAAAAGTCCAGCTCCGAGTACACCGGTAGATTTGACGTCTATTCCATCAACACCAGCTGAAATCCCATGAGCAAATTCATGTGTTGTTAAAATAAAAAGTAATGGAAGAATTAAATAAAAAAAGAAAGGTAAACCAATTGTAACTCCTGGAATAAGAGGTAATACTGCTTGTTCAATTTTAGGATCAATAATCAAATTGATAAAGTTTGTGAAAAAGAAATAAAAAGCATACATCATAAACCCGAACGAGATAAATATACCTATTGTCCAAAAAACCCTCCAAAATTTTGGAGCTTTTCTAGAGATTCTTTTTATTAAATTATTTAACTTTCTTGTCTTAAACATAACCAGTAAAGGAAAAAAGAGATAAGCAGCCCCTTTTTTATTTCGTAATAAATATACTAGAATTAAGACAATAACCCAAAAGGTTAATGATAAAATAAACCATGGGTTTAAAAGAAAATCTACAAATACATTAAATAAGGGCATATACTTCCATTAATTAAAGTGTCTCTTTTAATATTTAATTTAGATTAAAAGTTAAAGTTATTGATCCAGATCCCAAACGATTTATTGTTAAAATAACAAAATGCTATTAGAAATAGGAAAAGATTAAATTATAATTTTATTTGTTATATATATAATTCGTATATAATCTGTTCAAATATTCACCAATAAAGAGTTTTATAGCGGGGTGGGCTAGCCTGGTTTATGCCGCAGGGCTCATAACAGGGAAAAAACATCCCTTTAAGAAACCCTGATATCGTTCGTTCAAAAGCTTTACCATCTGGATTCCAGAAAGCTGAGATTCGAACCCCCGCTACCATTCTCTTATTTTTGATGTTATCAATACTACTTTTTATCTTTTTTTTGAAATATTTTATAGTATTTTGAAAACAAAATGCCTCTTTGACTTTAATAAACAATAAATCAATATTTTATTGTTTAATCTTAAAAAGACTGTTCGATTTTTATTTTAGTTATAATTATAAACATAGAAATTAATCTGAATAATTTATAATTTTTTTTATTGGCAAAAATTTTTTTAAGTAAGTCTTAAAATTTACAGGTTTAAACCTATTTAAACTATTTTATGAAAGTGAAAACCATCATTAATATAGAGAAAACTTTAAGATTGTTTAAGAATATACTTTAAGATTGTTTGAGTCTTAAACAAAATCAATGAAAATCAATAATTCTTAACAGTATAATAACCATTAAATTAGTCAAAATTAATGAAAATTAATTAATTTAATTGGTGATTGATATTAAGTTAAAAAGTATTACTAATTAAGAATATGAGATTGACAAAAAGAGAAGGTTTAATTTTATATTGGTGTGAAGGGGATAAAACCACAAAAGGAACATATAAAGTGGCTTTAACATCAACGGATTTTAATATACTAAAATTATTTGTTGATTGGTTAACTGAATATTATTGTATTAACAGAGAATCAATAAAACTAAGACTTCATCTTTGGGAATTTCTTGATGAAAAAGCTGCTAAAAAAGTTTGGGCTGAAGAACTTAATATTCCAATCGAAAATTTTACTAAAACTTATGTTAAACCTAAAGGAGGAAGAAAAAAGATACATATTAACGGTGTATGCCGAGCTAGTATCCAATCGAAAACAATCCTTACCAAGATTTTAGAGGAAATAAAGAATTTTTGTCAATAAGGATTCCATATTTTTTTCTCTTCCTAAAGTTATAAGACAATCTTTTAATTAATAAACTCTTTAAATTCTTGATTATCTTTGTCAATAAAATTTATTAAAGTGCTCTTTTTGCGTTTCTGAATTCAAACTTCTTATGTTATAACACTCTAAATGATGTATGGAAATATTACGGTAAGTTAAAGCTCTCTCTAACTTTGGTAATGATAATTTTAATATTTTATGAAAAAAATTTTTCTCAATAATCTCATTGAAAATAACTCTAACTGGGGAGGATATTGAAGAATTTCAGAGAAAAAAAGGAAATATAATTAGAATTGATTATTGGACATCAGATACATAGCCTAAGGTTTAATAAAAGTTAGAGTCCTCTAATTTAAAATTTCTCGTATTAAATTAATTTTTGAGATGTAATTTTGATCCTCTATTTTTGAGATCTATTTTTGAGATGTAATTTTGATCCTCTATTTTTGAGATGTAATTAAATTTAATTTTTAATAATTACTTCTATATTAAAAAATGACTAATTTTAAATATTGAAAATAAGGATGGAATTGTAAATGAATGAAGCAATGAGTTATAAGAGAAATCCTAGCATCGAGTGTTGGATAAAACATATTAAAGAAGGGCTATATGATGAGAACGAGAAAATTTTCCATACTATTTTTGGAAAAGTTAAACGTATTCGAATTGTAGCTACGGTGATCGAGAAAAAAGAAAGCTTAATTGAGTCAGATGAAAATGATATAGGATTAGATGAACCCTCATACTCTAATGTAAGATTTGATTTTGATTTAGATGATAGTACAGGATTGATGAGAGCAATTATAAGAAATGTAAATCCATTAAATTTCAAGGAATTTAATAAAGGAGATATTGTAGATGTTATTGGGCGGGTTAGTAAATATAGAGATTTAATAAACTTGTGGATAGAAATTATGAGAAAAGTAGAAGAACCTAATCATGTTTTATTAAGAAATGCAGAAATTATAAAAAAAATCAAGAATGAAGAAATCCATGAGATTCCTGAATTCGAAACTGTTGGTAAAAAAATTGAAGAGATTTCCAGTGAAATAGATGTTAATACATTATTTGAAAATAAAGGTGCTTCTAATCAACTTGATGAGTTGAAAGAAAAGATCTATTTAATAATCGAGGAATATTCTACAAAAGGAAATAGAATTAGTTTTGAAAGATTGAAAAAGGAGGTAGAAATATCTGACAGCGAATTGAGATCTTATATAAATGACTTAATTAGAGAATCACGCATCTACGAATCAGAAAAAAATAACTTCGAAAGTTTCTAGGAATCTTTCTAAAGTCATATATAAAAGAGATGAGATAATAACAATTATGAAGCTTTTTAATATAACTTTTCCAAATATTATTTTCTATCAATAAAGGTAAAATATTTTTCTTATGATTCTTTTTTATATCTATAATTTAATGAATAAAATGAGTTAATTATGGATAAAAATAACTATCAAGAACTATTAGATAAGGCTTATGAAAAGATTCCAGAAAATGTAAAAAAATTATCACGATTCGAAATCCCAAAAGTAGAACTTCGCATAGAAAGTAGGAATACTTTCATCACAAATTTTAATAAAATAGTAAGTACGCTTAATAGAGAAAAGAAACACTTTCTAGGAATCTTTCTTAAGACAGCAGGAACAATGGGTGAAATTAGAGGACAACAATTATTCTTAAAGGGACAATATAAGAACCAAGTCTTAAATCGATTGATTGAAAATTATACAAAGACCTACGTTCTATGTAGTATTTGTAATAAACCAGATACGCAAATTCAAAGAGAGAGTAAAAAATTTTATTTGAAATGTACTGCTTGCGGAGCAAGAGAAGAAATTAAAGAAAAATAGATAAAAGATAGTAAAGTAATGAAAGTATATCTTAAAGTTCATATTGCGAATGAATTCCAAACTATAGCATGCTGTGATGAAGAATTACTAAATCAAGTTTTTAAAGAAGATAATTTAAGAATTGAAATTTCTACACAATTTTTTGGAGGAAAATTAATATATATAGAAGAAGCAATTTCTATTCTGAAAGAAGCTTCGCATTTCAATATCGTAGGAGAAAAGATCATTACAAAAGCGATAGATTGTAAAATCTTGCCTAAAGAAGGAATCAGATTTATTAATGGTGTTCCTATAGCTTTAAAGATGAGGTTTTAATGCCTAATCGATTTTGCGCAATTTGTGGAATAGAATTAGTAAATGATTATCCTCATTTTGGAATGTGTCTTGAATGTTATTTAAAAGAAAATCCTTTATTTGAATTACCAAATAAATTTTCACTAAATGTCTGTTTTGATTGTGGGAGCTATGCCAAAAAAGAAGTATGGATTGAGTCTTTAGAGAGCGGAATATTTTCTATAATTAAAGAAGCTCTCCAAAAATATTTGTTAAAACCAATATTAAAAAAGAATAAAATAGAATTTTCCATCTCCTTTAACGAAGAAAGTTTCGTTTTTTCTTCAAAAGAATTGCTAATCTCCCTTGAAGTAAAGATTAATGGAGTGATGAAGAATAATTTTAATATAAAACACCAACAAGTTATTAAATTAAATTTAATCTATATACTCTGCAAAAATTGCTCTAATTTAAGAGGAGGGACTTATTTTTTATCTATTCTACAATTGCGGGTAAAAAATGAAAACCAATTCGATTTGATAAAAAAAGTATTAGACGAAATAAATGGATATAGTGAAATTGTGTTTGAAAAGGACCATAAACATTACATCTCAAAAATAGAGGATCAAAAATATGGTGTAGATTTATATCTAAGCACCAAGGAATTAATGAATTATATAATCAAGTTCTTAAAAACTAGATATTATTTTTTAATGAAAAGATCAAAAAAATTAGTTGGAAGAGATTCTCAAAAAGGCAGAAATATCTACAGATTAAAAACTTTAATAAAATTTTTGCCAGTAATCAATAATGATCTAATTTTAATAGAGAATCAAAATTATATTGTCGAAAAAATTACTAAAAATAGAGTTATTCTAAGAAGTGAAAATAACACTAGATTGATAAGAGACTATTCTTATTTCTTTAATGAAAAAGTTATAAAAAAAGGATGATAGAGGAAATTTTTTTGGAAGAAAATAACGACAGTATTGACGAAGAATTTGATGAATTTTTGAAAGGGGAAGTTGATAATGCATTAGATGCTAACATTGATGAGTTACAAAAGAGAAAAATCGATAATCAAAGAATTAAAAAGATAGATAACACAAAAAAGAGAGCAACAATAGAATCTGTTTTTGATGAAAGGACAATTTTTACTTTAAATAAATTATTAGTAAATGGGCCATTAGGTAGAATAGAAGGTATTATTTCTGCTGGCAAAGAGGCTAATGTCTATTTAGCGTATGATTTAAACAGAAAAGAGGTTGCTATCAAAATTTATAAAATTGATAGTAATACATCAAAGTGGATGAGGAATTATATTAATGGTGATCCTAGATTTAAGAAGCTCCCTCGTAATGTTTCAAAAGTTATTTTCTTATGGGCTAGTAAAGAATTTAAAAATCTTAAACGTGCATATAAAGCTGGTTTAAGTGTTCCAGATCCAATTTTTGTTAAAAATAATGTTTTAATAATGGAATATATTGGGTTTGAATCTATTCCTGCCCCAGTTTTAAAAGATATAAAAAGACCTAAAGAGCCAATTAATCTAATGAACCAAATATTAACTTTTATAAAAATTTTATATCAAAAGGCTAAATTAGTTCATGGAGATCTCAGTGAATTTAATATTTTATATCATAATCAAGAACCAATTGTAATTGATATCTCACAAGGCGTATCTATTCAGCATCCAAAAGCAGAAGTTTTCTTAGTAAGAGATATAAAAAATATTTTTAAATATTTTGAAAAATTAGGAATAGAAACACCAGATCCTAAAAATTTTTATTATAGTGTAATAAATAGGGAAAATTGATATAAAAGATCTAAAGCTATATAACAAAAAAATGAAGATTGGAGAAAGCCGTATTGCTGTTCTAATAGGGAAAGAAGGAGAAATAAAAAGGGAGATTGAAAAGAGATTAGGTGTAACAATCAATTTGGATAGCAAAACAGGAAGTTGTGAGATATTACCTAAAACAGATGATCCAAATTATATGCCACTAAATGATTTCACAGCACGAAAAATAGTTAAAGCAATTAATAGAGGTTTTAATCCAATTAAAGCTATGAAATTAATAGAAGAAAATTATGAACTTGAGGTAATAAATTTATTATCAGTTATAGGAAAATCTGATAAAAAAATAAAGCGTATAAAAGGACGTATAATTGGGAGAAATGGAGAAATGCGTAAGGCTATTGAAAGATATGCTGAAAGCTTCATTTCGATTTATGGGAAAACAATATCTATTATTAGTGACTATGATAATTTACTAATCGCTAGAAGAGCAGTTGCTATGCTAATCAATGGAAATCCTCATCATGTAGTTTTAAAATTTTTAGAAAAAAAATATAATGAAAAGAAGAAGGAACAATTTCGGCAGATCTACAAGCCAGAGTTTTAATTATTATTTTAAAAAAGTATTTTTATAATTTTTTGAAACATCATTTATTAAATCTTTTCCATATATAACTTCTTTTAATTCATTCAATAAGTGTTTTTGATCTTTAATATTTTCTAACGAGTATAATTCTTTAAATTCTTCATCCTTATAATTTTTAAGGTGAATTTCAAAACTTTTAATCGAATATAAACAATTTTCATACGATTTAAAAATAATTATAATTCGTGGATAAATATTCTTTTCTCTTAAAAAAACTGCCCACCCGTCAATATACAATTCTATTTCAATATCAAATAAATTCTTCCATACTTGAATTTTATGTTTAAATTCATCAATCTCGGCTTTAATTTCTAGAGAAAATTTGTTTTTCATATAAATTTCATATAAAAAGAGATTTAAAAAGGTGGATCTAAAATAGCTTAATCAAAAGCAATTTCACCAATGTTGAAAATTTCATTTGATAAACTTAGTTTTGATTTTTTAGGTTTAGCATTATGTATTGAATTATTTATCGAAAAGCCATTACCATATATTTGAGGTGATTTAATACCAGTTATTAGAAGCATAACTCTTATAAGACCCTCAAACTCATCTGAAACTCGAGCTCCCCATATCACCATAGATCCATTCACATCCATTTTTTCAGATATTTTTTTAGCTACTGAATTTGCTTCTTTTAAAGTCATATCATTTCCCCCACAAATATGAATTAAGGCCCCCTTTGCTCCATCTATACACACATCTAATAAAGGAGTATTAAGGGCATCATTTATAGCATCCTCAACTCGATTTTCCTTTCCACTAGATTCTCCAACACCAACAATAGAAACACCACCAGTACTTAATATAGTTCTAACATCTGCAAAATCTAAATTAATTAAAGAGGGTAATGATATTGTTTCTGTAATCCCCTTTACCATGGTTGCAAGAACTTCGTCTGCTACACTAAAAGCCTCAATAATGGGTAAATCAGGTGCAATTTTTAGTAATCGATTGTTATCAATAACTACTAATGTGTCTACGTAACGTTTTAATTGATTCAAACCCATTTTAGCTTTATCAATACGTCCGATTTCAGTTTCAAAGGGTAATGTAACTACACCAACAACAATCGCACCTTCAATTTTTGCAATTTCTGCTACAATGGGAGCGCTTCCCGTGCCAGTTCCGCCCCCTTCCCCACATGTAATGAAGACTAAGTTAGAATCTCTTAATACTTTAGTTAAATCCTCTCGTGATTCTTCTGCTGCAGCTCTACCTATTTCAGGGTTTCCTCCTGCCCCAAGTCCTTTAGTTAAATTTTTCCCTATTAAGATTTTTATATGAGATTCAATATTTTCAATATGTTGACAATCTGTATTTACGGCTATGCATGTTGCACCTTTTATTCCTATTTTCATTAACCTATTAATAGTATTATTTCCAGCACCACCGCAACCTATTATTTTAATATTAGCATATCCGAAGTTTTCAATTTGAGGTCTAATTATTTCTCTCTTGCGTGCGTTTTTTATAAATGATTCCATTTTTAACCAAATTTTAATTTACTTTTACTAAAAAAATTATTCTAAAAAAATTAGAATTAATGTAATATCCATATATTATTGAAGGTAATTCCATATTTTTTTATATAATTGTATTTATTGAGAAATCCTTATCGATATTTGGGTCAAATATTTGTTCAAAATTATCATCTTTAACAAGAAGTATTTTTGGTAACGAATATGGAAAACGATTAGAAAATGTTAAACAATATGCTCCTGTATTAGTTACCAAGATTATATCACCTTCTCTTAAATTCTGAGTAAAAAAATAGTTTTTTGCTAATACATCTTGATCAGTTGGGACGATTCCTAAGAATGACGTCGGTTCGTTATGTGAGAGATCGATTTTAGATGCATTGTAAAACCTTAGAGAACATTTGGCGAATTTGGGACAAATATGATTTCCAATATTTAAAAAAACATGTCGATTATCAGATACTTTTATAATTTTAACAATAAATAAACCTGCATCACCAAGAAAATACCTACCAGGTTCAAAATAAATATGGTCGTAGTGTATATTGTATTCCATAATGGTTGATTTAATTCCTAGAGCTATCTTTTTTAGTTGTTTTTGATTCATTACAGTTGCTTCAGGAAATCCTCCTCCTAAATTCATATTTTTAATGTTAATCCCATTTTTTGATAAAAATTTCAAATTTTTGGCTATTACTTCAACGTTTTTTTTGAAAAGCTCAATATTATTCATTTGAGTAGAATAGTGTGATAAAATGGTGGTTATTTTAATATTATCACATTCTTTTATGGTTTTTTTCAAATTTGACAAATTCTGATCATTAAAGTTTACTCCTAAATTACTATTATATTTCCCAGAATTTATCCGAATACATAGATTTTGAATATGATTATGTTTTTTAGCAATCGAATCTACTTTTCTGATATCATTTATATTATAAATTATAATTTCTTTGATATTATTTTCTATACACATTTTAATTAATTCTCTTGGTAAATAAGGACCTCCAACAATGATTTTATTAGAGGGAAATTTTAAATTTAGAGCTAATTTAAGTTCTAGCAATCCAACAACCTCAGCTCCAATATTTTCTGATTTGATAATTTTGCAAATTTCAGGTAAGTAATTTGCTTTAAACGAATATAAACAATTAAAGTTCTCAAATATAGTACTAAAAACATCTAAAAACATCTTAATATTTTCTCGAATACGATTCTCTAAAAATATTAGTATTGGAGTTCGCATTTTAGCTAATATTTTATTTAAAGGAATTAAATCTAAAAAGACATTATCTTTCTCTTTTTTTAAATATGAATTTCCTGCTATAGTTTTCATAATAATATCAAAGTTATTTATTAATTATATTTTGATACATGAAATGTGTTTTTCTTGAGATAAGATCCCAAGTATATTTTTGAGAAACTTTTAATTGGCCAGTAGAACCCAATTTTTTTCTTAATTTCTTATTTTTTAACAATAAAATAACTTTCTGAGCAATATCTTTAGGATTATCAAAATCAACTAACAATCCATCAACATTTTCTTCTATTACTTCTGGAGTTGCTCCAATTCTAGCTCCAATAACTGGTTTTCCTGCCGCCCATGCTTCCAAGAATGAAATCCCAAAAGCATCACTCCGACTAGGCATTAAATATATATCTGCTTCTTTAAACGCTGTTAACTTTTTTTTATCAAAATAGCCAGTCAAATTATCTGGAGTGAAATTGATGATTCTTACACCTTTGAGTTTTTTGATTTTCGAGGATTCATGATTAAAAGCTTTAGTTGATGGTCCAAAAAAGACAAAATAGACTTTTTTAATTTTTTCGAGAATGTAAGGAATTGTTTTTAAAATAGAAATTGCCCCTTTTTCGTAATTTTTATTTCCGCAAAAAAGTACCAATTTATAATTAATTTCCTTTTTATCAAAAAAATTCTGTTTAAAGTAAAAATTCTTAAATGAAACCTTGTGTATTCTTTCAAACCTTTTATAATCTACGCCCATCGGAATAACTTTAATCTTTTCTGTTGGTATTTTAAATTTCTTCGTTAAAATCTTTTTTTCAATATTTGTACATGCTATTATAATATCGAATTTTTTTAGTGCTTCAACCAATTCTCGATCCAAATATCGAGGATTTGAAAAGTGGAAAAAAGGGGTGCAAATTTTTGGGATATTGATGAGATTTCCAATAATTAAACTTATTAGTAGATTAAAGTATGGAAAAAATGTAGTGTGGATCAAATCATAATTTAATTCTTGTTTTTGCAAGAAATACTCTATTAAATTTCCTAAATAAGGACCATTTTTTATGAACCTTTCAACACAATCATCTGAAAGATTTAAACATTTAAACGATGGAATAGTTTTTAATTTATTTAGAATATCTTTATCAGAGATTCTATAATTTACAGAGAATCTGTTTATCTTTAAACTGTTCACTCTATCAAAAAATTTGTTATTTTGTTCTATCACCCTTCCACAGGAATCCCTTAAAGCTTTAAAATCTATAGCATTTGAGGTATAGATATCAATATTATACTTAAATTTTAAAGTCAAAATTTCTGCTATCCGTTGAAAATAGAATTCGGCACCAGAAATTGAAGGAAAATATCTTGTTGGAAGATATATAATATGACTCAATTGTATGATGATCCTTTTTATTTATAGATAATAATAATAATATATAGAATACAAATGTCAAAAGATTTATTATTGAAGATTTATCAAAAAGTAAAAGTAAAACAACTAATTGATGAGGAATTTTTAACTTTCTTAGAAACATTTTTCCCCGATAAATCTGCAAGTGTTATTGAGGTTTTAAAGAGGGGAATATCTAAATATTTATATCACCCTTCGAATAGAATCGTTTGGGCCGCTAAAGGAGAAAATCAAGAACATATGATTTATCCCAAATTGTATTGTTCATGTCAAGATTTCTATAAAAACGTTGTGATCAAAAGAAAGCGAGATTTTTGTAAACACATATTAGCTCAAATAATTAGTGAAGCTTTAAATAGCTATAAAGAGGTAAAATTAGAAGATAGTCAATTCAGTGAGCTAATCAGGGATTTCAAATTGAGGATATAAAGAAAATCACTCTTGTGATAGTTGATAATCGATATTATTTGACTATAATTTCTTTTCGGTCCCAATTTTTTAAATAATTATTAAAATCATCAATATTAATCTGTCGCGGTATTTCTATTTTATTTCCGGCTTCTAATTTTCTAATTTTAAATATCAATTTTTTATTTTTTTGATAAAATTTATCAACCTTTGGATACTCTTCTTTAAATATTTCTTTCAATTTTTCTAAATCTAAATTCTCTAATTCACTATAATTTTGTATTACAAAATTACAAAGAGGATCTATTGATATTTCAAAATTGAAAGCGTCAATCTGTTTTAACGCTAATGGATAAGCTTGACATGCTAAGGGTTTAATATTTTGAACGGTACAACCATCTTTTCTATTATAAAAAGGACAACATTGATTTGCATTATCTAATCTTATTCGATAAGTTAGAATTAATATTTTTTCATTCATGAGATCGGGGAACACTAAATCTTCGATAATTTTAAACTCAATACCTAGTCTTTTTGCAATATTTATCATTCTATCTGCCTCATCTGGATAAATCGGGATTCTCTTAACATATACTCCAGGAACCTCATGACAACACGTGCCACACATTTTACATTTATATTTTAGAGACATTATTTCCATTAATATTTTTGATGAAATGCAAAATAAAATTCAACAATAGCATTAAAAAATTTATCTAAAATTACTTTTTTGATAATATGGTTATATCACTTTTACAATAGTTCTTGTGTCTACTAGGATAATACATCGTTTTTAAATTGATAAAAATACCTCAATATTAGGGAAGTTTTTGAAAAAAGAAGGTTTAAGATATGGAAGGAATAAGAATTATTAAACATGATCAACATATAAAAAAAGACTTTATTAATCCAATTTGCATCTTAGGAATGCCAGGTATTGCAGATGTTGGTAAATTTGCATTAGATTCTCTTATAGGTCAACTGGATGCTGAAAATTTAATTGACATTATTTTTGATGATTATCCCGCAGGTGCAATAGTAGATGATAGTCTTTTATCTGCTCCTAAAGCAGAAATTTTATATTGGGAAGATCCAAATAAATTAAGAGACATATTGTTAATAACTGCTGATGCCCAAAGTCTAACTCCAAAAGGAATATATAAAATATCGAATTTCATCTCTGAAATAATTCATCAATACAAAATAAAATTAATAATTGCCTTAGGCGCATATCCAGTAAACAGGAGAAAAATTAATTCAAAAGTTCCAAAAATTTATATTAGTTCTACAAATCGAAAATTATTAGAACAATATTTGATGGAAAACAACTATAAAAAAATTCAGAAAGGAGTAATAATTGGTGCTAATGGATTAATTCCAACTTTAGCAAAAGCGAGATTTGATGTTGATGGATTAGTCTTTCTTGCTGAAACTGATAATCTTGCTATAATAAATGAAGATATTACAGATTTGAGGGCATCAATTACTCTTTTAGAAATGCTTAAAAAATCTTTTACATTACCAATTAAAAAGAAATATTCTTTGGAAAATATTGATGATATAACTAAAAATCTTCAAGTGAAAAGAGATCAACTAGAAAAGGATCTTGATTCTCTCCAACTTGTTGATACAGATGATAAACAAAAATCTTTATATATATAAAAAGTAATTGTTCTCAAAAAAAAATTTCTTTCTTATAAAATTGTTTTAGGATTTGAATGAAACAAGCAAAAAATATTTTAATCATGGTTAATTTATAAATAATATGAATTATGTATGCGCTAGGAAGAGTTGTGGGAAAGAAGTAAGCAAAAAAGAATTAAGTGCTCTTCCCGGTATAAAATGCTCTCACTGTGGATTTCGAATTTTATATAAAAAGCGACCAGATGTTATAAAAAGAATTAAAGTTCTCTAATAATTAATATTTCTAAAGATTGTATGCCTTGATTTTTTGAACTATCTGCCTCTTACATATTTATCTCAAACTTTAAATAATTAACAAGCTCTTTATATCGATTACGGATAGTAGCTTCTGTAACTCCAGCAGCTAATGAAATCTCTTTCTGAGTACGACGTTCTCCTTCTTGTATTGCTGCAACATATAATGCTGCTCCTGCAAGACCGGTTGGAGCCTTTCCTGCGGTTATCCGGTATTTTCTCGCAAGTTTTAATAGTGAAGCGGCTCTATTTTGCGTTTTGCCAGAAAGTCTTAACTCCGCACAAAATCTTGGAATAAAATTTATCGGAGAGGAAACTTTTATATTCAATTTTAGTTCTTTTAGAATAAGCCTATAACATCGTGCAACCTTTTTTTTATCAACTGAAGCAAATTCTATGAAATCATCTAACGTTTTTGGAATACTATTCAATCTACACGATAAATAAATTGAAGCAATTAACATTGCTTCAATAGATCTTCCCCTAATTAAATTTTTGTTAGCCATTTTTCTGTAGATGTGCGCAGTTGATTCTCTTAAATCTTTAGATAGGTTTAACTGAGAAGAAAATCTGTCTAATTCATTCATTGCATAAGCTAAATTTCTATCAATAGATTTATTTGTACGAGTTCTTACATGCCATTTCCTTAACCGGTACACTTCTGCTTTCATTCTTGGACTTATTGTCTTCCCAAAAGCATCTTTATTTTTCCAACCTATCATGGTGCTTAGCCCCTTATCATGTATTGTAAGTGTAGTAGGTGCTCCTACTCTCACTTTTTTATTTGCCTCTTCTGATGTGAATGCGCGCCATTCGGGACCTAAATCGATTAGTTTTTGACTTAAAACTAAACCACATACGTTACATATTATCTCACCACGAGATTCATCTGAAATTAAATTTTTATTACCACATTCTGGGCATAAATCAAAATTTTTTTGAGAGAGTGAAAGATCCAATAAAGTCAACCCTTTAAAAATTCAATTCTTTAATTCTCATAATTATTTTCGTACATTTAAATGTTTGCGTTTTATGGATTTATCTGTTAATAATAAACTCGGAATAAAATTTTTGATTTTCAAACTTGATAAAAAAATTTTAATAAGTTTGTTCTTTCACTTATCTTAATGCGACATAATTTTAAAACTCATGGTAAACATTGTCATCTCCGTTCTTTTTAATCCAAATATCCAAAATGTAAATCTAATGTATTATATTGAGAATGTACCCATGGAAGCAAAGTTTTTTTTGAATATCCACCTTATGGAAAATTAGTGAGATATTTTTGTCGACAATCTGTCGCCAAATATAATGTAAAGAAAAAGCATCGAATTATTCTTAAAAAACCAAGAGGAATATTAGTGAAAAAGTTTCCAAGTTGCCCTGTGTGTGGGAAATTATTTCAAAATTCTCGTAACTTGAAAAATCATTTAGAAGATTCAAAAAAAACTGACAACAATCATGAACTTTTTTTGGAGAATAAATTTTCTTTTGAAACCAAATATACTAAAGATTCAAAAAAATTTGGATCAAGTTAAAGCATATGATAAATCAAAATTCGTGAAATTTAATATTAAAAAAGAGAAATATATTGACTAAAATTATATTTTCGATAGATTTTTAATAAATTAGTATATAATTATTTTATAAAAACTAAATATAATATTTAAGATTAGAAAGAGAAAAAAAATGCCAATAGATCCGGAAACCGCTATTGCTAATTTGATCCAGTCAGATCCTCATATTATCGCAGGGGCGGTACTTAAAGGGAAAGAAATCATTTATACAACCGACAATTGGGATATAAGTGGCGATGCCAGCAGGATTTGTTCAAGTTGGATGGGGAAGAGTGCTCAATTCATTATGGTTTCTGGAGTGAAATATTCAGTATTACAAATGGAAGATGAACGATTGGTAGCTATGTCATACAAGGGTGATGGGAGCATAGTAGGAGCAAAAAATGATGATCATAAAATAATCGCATATTTAGATCCTGATGGATATGGTCCTACTGCTGTAATGGATGTTCAGAGAGCCCTTACTTCATTAAGCGACGAGGTGGTTTATATGGATGCTAACGCTCAATTAGGACAAAGTGATGCTCAGGTGGAGGGTGCTGCTTCTGCGGAGGGTGCTGCTTCTGCGGAGGGTGCTGCTTCTGCGGAGGGTGCTGCTTCTGCAGGAGGCGGTAGTAGCGTAGATCCTCAATTACAAGGAGAAATCAAGGCGTTCTTAGATTGGATAAAAGATAGTGAAGGTTTAGTTGGATACATTAATTATCATCTTCAACAAAACAATACTCAAATAATTTCGGAATTATCAAAAATATATAGTGAATTGAGACAAATTTTTGGGGTATAATTTCTATTTAGCATATAAGAAATAAATATTCTTCCAAAACCTAATTTATTTATGAAGTTTCGTTTTGTAATAGGTATCTCCTTTTTATATTGAAGTCCAGAGCTATCTTTCTTATTAATTTCAAATATATTACTAAAGATTTTATAAGAATAATTAACAAATGAATAATTAAATTATTAATAAAGATGATCAAGTTCTTTATAAATCTTCATGATCAATATATTTAGATAATTCCATTATTTAACATTTGTGAGATTTATGGATAAAAGAATTTTTAGAAAAAAAAAAAGACAAAGAAAAGAGAGTTCTATTAAGGTAGAAACTACTTCAAAATTTAAAATAGAAGATGAACAGAAAAAGTATTTTTCTGAAGAAGATATGGAATTAGAGATTCCTATAATACCAGAAGCACCTAAGAAACAAGAAAAATTAACTCTAGATTCTCCTAATTTATCAAATGATTTAATAGAAAGAATAAAACTCGCTGAATCACCAAATATAAAAGTAGTTTTAGTAAATTGCGAACGCTGTAAAGCTATTATCATTGTTCCAATTCCTCAGAATTTTGTTACCACATCAGAATTACCTGTAGTTCCTATAAGTTTTATTCATAAAAATCTTCAAAATAAAGATCAACATTGTTTAACTATTCATCTTGATCATGATTTTGATATTCGAAGACAAAGGATATCTGATGTTGTTCTATCATCTGATTAATTTAATTTTTAATATGGCTCCGTAACAGAGTTTTTTACTTAATCATTTAAGAAGAAATTTAAATAGATGATGTTTCACAATTAATTTAAAGATTAAGCAAAAGAAATAAAAATGATAGGAGAAAAGGAATAAGGCACAAACAACACAAAAATCCAAACCAACTCTTTTTCCACCCAATATAACTGTTGGGATTTAGAATTGTTTGACAATTACGGCAATATTTTTGCTTTTGATTATCAACTTGTTTACCACAATTATAACATATTAGTAATTTTTCATCGAATTTTCTGTTGTTTTTGAACTCGGTTTTTGCCATGTTATTTTGCACTATAATCGAATTTTTGCTATGATGAAAACTATTATATAGTGTTTTACTATAATTTTTAAATATAATTAAGCAATATAAGCATTGTTAAAAATGATTGTTTAAATACATCCACAAGGAGCAGGAGTTATAAAAAATGAATTTAGTAATTGAAAAAAATAAAAAAATTGGTGAAATTACTATCTTTTTAAAACTTTTTCAATTACATAAGAGTTTTCTCTTAATGATATCAGATAAAGAAAGCATGGGGATCGGAAACGTTACGCTCGGAAGTCCTCCAACAATTGAAGGGATTAAACCATTATCAACATCATATAACATATTCGGGGTTAACACTAAGTTGTTAAGTACAATTATAACCGAAAGCTCCTCTTTTATCCTTAAAGCGCCTATATTGCTCCTTTTATTTTTAAAAACTAAGAAGAGCGAAGAAGAGATAATAAAACCTTTAATACTTTTCTTGAATGAGACTTTAAGAGGTATAACAGACAAATTGGAATAAAGCAGAGAGTAAGATTTATAAATGAATGCAAGTTCTACACATTTTTCAAATCCAACAATTTAAGGAGATGCTCTATGTTAATAAATTTTATCAACTATCTAAATAAATAATTTTTTTAATTACAATTTATTAAATAATGTAAAACACAGAGAGAAATAAATTAATTAAAAATTTCTCAAGCAGGGATAACCAAGTTGGTCAACGGTGCCGGACTTTTTTGAGAAGAAAAAATTCTCATCGACCGAACTCAAGATCTATTTATTATAATATCCGTTGATTAGCATAATAACAAATGAGATATCCGGTGAGATAGCTCTTCGTGGGTTCGACTCCCACTCCCTGCACTCTAATGAATCCTATCCACAAATACTATTTTAAATATGATAAAATTTTCAATTTGAAGAGAAGAAATGTAATTTCTTTACAGGAATTTTTCAAATTGTTTTTGCCCAAAATTAAAAAACCTCTTTATTAATTTATATGAATTAATTGTCGATTTTCTAAATTCCTTTCTTCTTTCTTTATCATAAAAAGATGATTTTGCTAATTCAATTGAATTTATTGATTTTTTTAAATCATAAGAATTATTACAACAATCCTGGTAGAAACAAAACTGCAAACATCACAACTAACATAACGATTAAAAAGATGCATTGGAATCTTCCCTTTTTCTTCTGTTTCCTTTCTTGTTCAAGATAACTATCACGACAAGCTTGACTACAAAATTTTTTATCTGTTGGCATCGCTTTATTACATATGGAACAATGACTATGAGGACCCCATTTTTTTTTTATTTGGTCTTTCCATGATGATTGAGACATTTTTCGTTTCTAAATAAAAATATTGTTTTAAGTAAATTAAATAACATAAGTTAAAATATTTTACGAGATCTTTATTCCTTCGAGACAATAGTTCCATTTATATCTTCTTTACCATTCCAATATTTTTTAAACTCATTTAGTTCTCGTCCAGACATAATTATAACTTTAATATTACTACGTTTTAATATTTGTAAAGATACAGCATCAAAAATGCGATACTCTCCTGCAGTAGCTTGCTTATTTCCAGATGATTCAATGATTAACTCCTGTAGACTATTATATGTCATATGTTTGAATAATTTTGCGTCTTCAAATTTCTTTGGATCTTTATCATAAATTCCTTTTACATCTGTTAAAATAACACACTCTTTTGCTTTAATGAATTCTGCTACCTCAAGGGCTACTGAGGTTGTAGATTGACCTGGTTGTAGCCCTCCCATTGCTACAATCTTATTAAATAATATTGCTATAGACAGATCTTTCATTGATGTAGGAACTTGAGGGTATGCGAAGTCTTGAAAACCAGAAATCAATAACTGAGAATTAATACGAGATAATTCTATTCCAAAAATATCACATAGCGCTTCGGTTCCTTGAAAAGCTCTAACTGCATTTATATATTCTCTTGCAATTATTCCACCACCACAAATAATTACATGCGTCCCAGTACTTTTACTATCTCTAAAAATTCTACAGAATTCATCAATTCTTTTTGTGTTTATTTTAAAATTCTCCGTAAAAAATAGAGATCCTCCTATTTTTATAACAGCATTCTTTTTTAGCATTAATTATCACAATTACTTTTTTTTGTATTTTATAATTTGATGTATTATTAGGTTATCACTTTAATTAAAGCTTATTACTCTCTTTTAATAATTTTCATTCCTACAATCAAAAAGAACTTGAGAACTTCACTAATAAAAACAATAATAAATTTAAAATAAATATTTTAAAAAATATAAGCCAGATAAATCATCTATCGAGTATTATATTGATAATTAAAACCAAAAAGACAACTAAGAGATTTGTATCTATATTTCGAAATTTCTAATTTTAAAACAAAAAAAAAACAAATTCCTTTCATAATATTTTCATTGAAGTTTTCTTATATTAATACAAGTCGATTAGATAAATTAATTTACTTTAGATTTATGTCTAAAAGAATTAAAAAAGTAATAATTGAAATACCTCATAGAATTTCTGGATTTTTTGAGATTGTCGATAAAATTAAGGATATTGATATTCAAGATCCGTTAAAGATTGGGTCTAGAGGTGCGGGATTTTGTCTCGATGCAAAAGGAAAAACAGAAATTATCTCTCAAGTTCTTGATAATTATAAGGCTTTAGAAATAGAGATTTTTATTAATGGTAAAAGACTAGATAAAAAAGCAGAAACAACGTATTTTATCGTTGAATATATTAAAAAGTATGTTAAAGAGTCCTTTAAAATAAGAATTAATCATACATTTGATTTACCAGTCGGATGTGGGTACGGAGCTAGTGGTTCGGGAGCTTTAGGGACTGTTTTTGGTTTAGATTATATATTGAATTTAAAATTATCTTATCAAGAAAAGATAAAAATAGCACATATCGCAGAGGTTGTAAATCGAACAGGTTTAGGAACCGTTTGTGGTCAATTAGGTGGAGGGTTAGGTATATTAAAAGAACCAGGATATCCATGCGTATATGAGCGAATTAATGTACCCAAAGATTTACGAATTATATGTAGTTCCTTTGGCGTCATTCATACAAAATCAATCCTGACATCTGAAGCACTTAAAAAAAAAATTAACAAAGCTGGAAAAAGAGCCCTTCCTAAACTAATTGCAGATATGTCTATTCATACTTTTGCTAAAGCTTCAATTGATTTTGTAAAGGAGACAGAGATTATGGAACTTCTTAATTTAACAAAGACTAAAGAATTGATGAATGAACTTAATAAGTTAGATATTATAGGAGCAAGTATGAATCAATTAGGACGATCTGTCTTTACAATCTTTAAAAATGAAAAAGAAAAAGATATATATGAAGTTATTAAGTCTTTTGAACCAGAAGTTCAGACATTTAACACCACAATAAATAATAAAAAAACCACAATATTTAGAAAAATAAAAAAAAATATGAGGTAGCAAATTAGTCTTTGCCGACAATATTGTTGTCTCCTTAAGAGATACTTTGAATTTTTAAAAATTGATTATCCCAGAATACCTGATACAACAGATTTAGAATTGTTTGAGAAATTAGTAAATTCTGAAGACTATTTCTTTTATATCGGGCTTAAATACAGGAGGGTGACACGTCTCAATGAACGTGATAAAATTGTTCTCGTTAGAATTAAACTCCCTCAACTGTCTTTTATCAATTCTGCCTACTATGCTTGTTAATTGATGCGTTTTTGCATCATAAAATCGAATTTCATAAATATCTTCTTTATTACCGTTCATGTTTTAATTAGCATTTATCTTTATTTAAAGGAAAATTCGTGTTCTTTAAATAAGCAAAGTAAGAATGATGACTAACTTTGATCACTACTAATACTATTTTTAGAGAGGCTACAGAAGTAATATATGCGAATTTACATTACTCCTCTTTTTTAATTACTTCTCATTTTTCTCTCTTTTAATCAATTTTTTAGACTTTCAAAACTTAGTTAATTTTTCAAGACTTCATCGACACTCTTCATAGAATATAAAAAAATCCCATAGCTATCCGCCTATTTAAATCTTTACAAATTGAAAATTCATTTATCCCATACTGCTTAATTTATTTATCGATTT
>SDBT01002888.1_pt1 | contig 29953 bp, 45 predicted proteins | sample 2277101 | NCBI WGS metagenome assembly SDBT01 (sample SAMN10404973, study PRJNA504765) | marine sediment metagenome | isolation source: marine sediment core GS10_PC15, 103 cmbsf | place: Arctic Ocean: Southern Knipovich Ridge | collected 2010
ACTCGTGAGATCCTCACAAGTGGTCTGTTTGGTCACCTGTGGACAGCCGACATACATGTAAGTTCTAGAATGGATGCGGATACTGTTCTTGTTGTAGCATCACCTGATACAGTTGGTGCATTTCCTATAAGGCAAGATATAACAGTGCTCCCAGCCGATGATCCGAAAAAGCTTAGGTTAGGTTGGGTCATCTATGAGGAAGTTGGGATTGTTGTCGTAAATGATTACGCTGTAAGCAAAATAGAAGTTACTGCTGGCACGTGATGCTGGACTTTGAGAGTTGACGTAACTCTCGTAATTTCAATGGTTTACAGGAGGCTCCCAAAATTTGGGAGCCTCTTTTTATTCGTATATAACATTGCCTCAATCTAATATACGAATAGATTAAAGTTGTTCACACATATATATATCAGTCTAATACACGAATAGATATTATTTTTTTACAGTATTTCGAAAATATTAGTCACATGAGAGTATTATGGTGTATAATGAGATATGAAACGCAAAAGAAGCAAAGAGAAAATCACGGTTTATTGTGCAGTTTGCAACAAGCCCAAAATTATTACTCCATGCAGATATAAAGAAGGGAAAAAGTTTTTCTGTAGTCCCGCACACCAACAGGAAGCACAAAAAGGCAGAACTCTTTCTGAAGAAACAAAAAATAAAATAAGCAAAACTAAAGGTGGGATTTCCACCGAAAAACGAGTTTGCAGGGGATGTGGAATACAATTTGAAGTTCCAAAATGGAGCAAAAAAGTTTATCATAATCGCCAATGCAGCAGTGCTGTGATTGGAAAATTGCCAACCAAATCGTGGCGACAGGGCTTGTCTTCTAATGACCCGAAAATTTTACAGGCTAATCAAAAGCAATCTCGAACTCTGAAAGCTCGTTACAAAAATAATGAAATTAAACCTTGGAATGATGGATTGACATCTGAGACTGATGAAAGAATGCGAAAGCTCAATGAAAAATTAACCAAAATGCGCAATACTGAAGGACCATGGAAAGATGCTTGGCGAGAAGCCATGTCGAAGGGTCAAGTTCGTGCTCATTCAGAAGGTAAATATCCCCACACTTTTACTAAGCCCGAACATCTCACCTGGGAGTACTTAGAAGCGACAGGACGCACTGTAAAGGCATATAATGACCGCTCAGACGACGATCCACCGAACACTTGGTATCACCAGTACCCATTTGAAGAAAGTTTTATTCCTGATTTCGCAAGCCCTGATTAGAATTGTATAATTGAAGTGAATGGTTGTTATCACCACGGACATCGTGGATGCGGACTGTACAAACAAGGAAGTTCTGAGTACGTAGAAAAGAATATTAAGCGTGATAGACAAAAATATTCGATGTATCACCGTCACGGATGGAAGTGGGCTTTAGTCTGGGAATGCGAAGCGAAGAACGGTGATTTTCACCGCATAGAGAAATATTTATAGTGAAGATAATCATGTCTGAATTGAAACTCGTTAGAAAAAGTAAACACGGAAACACCGAAGTTAGCATATTTGAGCACAAAGGCGGATATGTGGTTGAGACTGCTTCTCGTGCCATGTGGAAGGTTTTTCGTAGTTTGCATGATAGGTATGGTCGTCAGTACGAAACGAATTTATTTTATCATGAGGATGACATTAATCAAATTAGGGAGGGAGAGGTTTTTTCTGATTTGGCAAGTGTTGATGATTATATTTCCCGAGATTTTAATACTGAAGAGCAGATAATTGAGGAAAAGAACAGAAAGAAGCGGCAAACTGAGATGGAGTTAGTCAAGGCTAAAGCCCGTGTTAAAGAGCTTGAAGCCCAGCTTGGTGCTGTATAATGGAATGCGAAGCGAAGGACGGCGACTTTCACCGCATTGAGAAATACTTTTGACCGCTCTGGCGACGTAAAATAAGATGACAGACGAACCCATCAAATGTGATGAAAACATGTTAGCCAATTATCGGGCACAAATGGCGGATAAATTTGCTGATATGACTAAAGAGGAAATTCAAAGATGGGAAGACGCTCTTAAAGATGCTGTGGAAATCCCTGAAGAAGTCCAGAAGATGTATGATGAAGTGAAAGAAGCGAATAGAATACAAGCATTAGAAGAACAGAAATGGAGAGATGAAAACCGTGAGCGGGTGAAATCTTTTTTTTACGAGCATTGGGATGAGGTTTATACTAAGAACGATGACTTTGATCGCAATAGTGTCATCTACGATTTATCTACGGAGATATTTGATGCTCATGGTCATCATAGCCTAGACCCTTTATTGGAAGATATCAAAAAGACATTCCCTGATTTATATCTTGAAGTTTTAGAAGGCTTTGTTTCAGGGTGTCATGACACGTAATTGACCCTCAGCGTACAATGACTGAACGCAAAATTCACAATCATAAATCTGAAATTCATGTTGACTACACCATAGAACAATATGGCTATCATCCAGATAAACTCGGCAGGACTTCTACTAAATTCGTAGTGGCAAATTGTCGCTTCTGCGGGAAGATAATGCCTGTCCGCAAAGGCTTCTTCAACAAAGCAGGCTCTGCATGCCATAAGAAATGTCGCATGAAAGAGCAATCTATTTGTGGTTCTCCATTTGCAGATAAGAAAGTCCGAGATAAATCTAAGAGAACGATTTTAGAAAAATATGGTGTTGAGTATGCTTCACAAAATCCAGAGGTAGCCAAGCGTATTTCTCAATCCAAGAGAACTACTGATGCAGTTTTAGATGATTTGATAGAGCTTGGTTTCCCAGTCAAGGTTCATAAGCAGGTGGATTGTGTTAAGGTGGATTTTGTGGGTCGTGATTTCCAATTCATATTAAACCTCAATGCTGAATGTTGTGAGCCTAAGGGCAAGAGACAATTTCAAATAAAGAAGACGAGAGAATTTTCTGGTCGATGTTTTCAGATGTTCGAGCATCAGTGGCGAGATCGTCGGGTTCAAGTATTAAACTTCATCAAGACTATTCTCGGCATGAACACCAATAAAATTGCAGCCCGTAAATGCCTGATTACCAATGACGAGTGCAAGCAGTTTTTAGATGATAATCACATTCAGGGATATGGTTTTGGAACAATTAAATACTTCAACTTGGTATATGATGGCGAAATTGTTGCTTCTATGACGGCGTCTAAGCATCACAGACAGAACAACGATGAGAAGGCTATAGTGTTGAACAGATTATGTTTTAAGGATGACACTATTGTTCAGGGTGGCGCGAGCAAATTATTTAAACAATTTATCATTTGGGCTCGGTCTGAATTGTATAATGACATTGTCTCGTGGTCGGACACTGCTTGGACCGATGGGAATATTTATCATGTTCTTGGTTTTCATTTAGATAAGGAATATGGTCCAGATTATTTTTATTGGGACATAAAAAATCATAAATATGCTTCAAAACAAAGCCAACAGAAGCGAAAAACGAAGTGTCCTAAAAACATGACAGAACGTGAATGGGGTATAGAGAGGGGATTATTTCGTATTTATGATGTAGGAAAAAAGAGGTGGACATATTCACTTCTTCGTATATCATATAATGAAAAAGTTAACTATTGGACAGATGGAGAAATTGGCTAGAAGCAAAAAGGGCAAATGTCTTTCTTCTTTTTATATTGATGCTCGCACCAAGTTATTGTGGCAATGTGCTAATGAGCATAAATGGATGGCAACTCCATCAAAAATAAGACAAGGACAATGGTGTAGACAGTGTGCTATTGAATTATCCAGATTATCATCTCAACAAATCACTGAATTAATTCAATCTAAGGGTGGAGAATTAATTACTCAAAAATATTATCGCACTGATCAAAATTTAGAAATTAAATGTCAATATGGGCACATGTTTTTGAGCAGCATAGATAGAATTAAGCGAGGAAACTGGTGCAAATATTGCTCTCGCGATAGAAGATTTTTGGGCATTGATTTAATGCATCAATTTGCCAGTCAGAGGGCTGGTAAATGTCTTAGCCGAGAATACAGGGGTATTTATCATGAATTAGAGTGGGAATGTTCCAGTGGACACAGATGGATGGCGCGCCCTGATAATATCCGACAGGGCAAATGGTGTCCGAATTGCGCTTCATTTAAAAGCGAGAGAAAGACTCGATTTATTTTTGAGCAATTAACTGGATTTTCATTTATTAAAACACGAAAAATACTGAGCGATGGATTAGAATTAGATGGATATTGCCATGAATTGAAATTGGCTTTTGAATATCAAGGTCAACAGCATTATGAATTTTTGCCTAAATTTTATTACAAAACTCGAAGAGATTTGGAAAAACTACAACTTAATGATAAGAAAAAAAAAGAAGAATGTATACAACTTGGGATTAAATTGGTGGAAATTCCGTATTTTGAAAACACTTCTGACGTCAATTTGGAAATGTTCATTAAACAAAATTTAATTGCACTAAATATCAATATGGTTTCAACCGTGGATTTTATTAAATTTTATTCTACTTGCAGTAGTTTAAAATTAGCACGAGAGTTGGCATATAAAAATGGTGGTAAATTATTATCCAATAAAGTTCAGGACCATATCACAAAATTGCGTTGGCAGTGTAAAAATAAACATAAATGGGATGCTCCCTTGCAGCGAATTCAACAAGGGGCATGGTGTAGACTATGTGCTAATAAGAAGAAATCTCTCGGTATTGATTATATGAAAAATTGGGCGAAAACTTTCAACGGATATTGTTTATCGAGTTCATACACAAATGGCAACAGCCGACTGAAATGGAGATGTCGTCGCGGACATGAATGGGAAGCAAGTTATTACAGTATGAAAGTGCGCAGATGTTGGTGTCTTGAATGTTAGTTTACGATGAAGCCCATCCCGCTGTATAATGGTTTTGACCGCTCTGGCGAGGTAAAGGAGACTGAAAATGGCAATTGATATGTTAACAGAAAAAGACATTCATGCGCGGGCGAGAAGCATGAAGATGGCTAAAAAGATTACTGAGAGATGCCTTGAGCGTGTTGGTGAAGTTATTGCGATCATTCATAAAGTGCGAAAGCATCGTTACAAAGGGGAATGGTATTCAGAGAATCATGTTGAAAAAGTAGTTCTTAGCGGCAAGAATGATGATTTGCTTGAATACAGATTGCCTTCTCAAAGAACAAAACATTATAGGGAGTTTCATGGTTCTTTTCCCCGCAAATTTTTATTCATGTTGGATGACGAGGTTCTTGAGATTGTGCGAGAGCAAGTATCAAAGGAAAAGAAAAATGCTCTACAGGCACAAAATAAGTATGATCATGCCGTTGCTGAGAGGAAGAATGCGCGAGTTGCTGCATTGAGCAAATTGAGTAATGATGAGCGTAAAGCTCTTCGGTTGCCATTAAAAAGCGGCAAAGAGGTGTTTGAATGTTTAAAGAGGTGGGAAGATGAGGTGTATCGTTTTGACGTTATTAAAAGGAGCGATCAATATCGTCGGGTTGAGGGCAATGTTGTTCATAGATGGATAGAATATGAATATCCTGCGCCTTCTCCTTACTCTCCTGGTGGCTATTTTAGAATGGAAGAACTGGGGGGAGACGGTGATATTTATCAAACACATGGCGTTGCCGAATGTATGCTTAGTGTCATTGGTGTGGAAAAACAAATCAATGATGATGGTAGTTATATACGCATATATTTTTGTCGGGTTGCGGATGATCAGTGGCAGCTATGTGGCAGTGAAGAGAATTTGGATTTATTTGCAGCGTTTTGACCCTCTGGCGACGTAAAGGAGAAATAAGATGGTAAGAATTCCAGGTACAACATTTTCAGACAACACTCCGAAAATGACTAAGTCTCCAATATATTGCAACCATGCGAATGAAGTGCCTGTCGTCTGTCCGTGTGATGATGATTGTTATTGTAAAGAGCATACATGTAAGCCAAGGCGGAGTCAGAAAAAAATGAATACTATTCATGAAGCGTTAAATGACAGATCATCTCAATTGTTCAAGGATTGGGTGCTTTTTGTCGCTGAGAATGACCCACTTGCTGCACAGGCAGTTGATATGGCTCTTTATAAGGAACGAGACCGCCAAGATGCTCGTGCTCTTTTTGATCAAGCAATTGCTGGCGAAATTGATGCTGATGAAGCATGGGTTAAATTGGACGGTTTCTTTTATAACATATTTCGCTCTCTGGCGACGTAAGAGAGAAAATACCGTTATGTCATTATCAGAGACCAAAGACATCATTGTATTATTGCTCATTGAACATAAAAGAGAAATGAGTGCAAAATTAATTCAAGCAATGCTAAAAACGTGCGCCATTACCATCACTACAAAAGCTCTTGCTCGACTTCTTGGGGAACTTTGTCAGAGTGAACAGATTCTCCGATCTGCGAAAAAAACCCAACTAGGAATAGTTGAATACTACTCTCCCGCCCATATCTCAAAGGAACGATTGAAGAATAAACAAGCACCTTTTTATCCGTGACTGAGATGAGTGACGCTCTGGCGACGTAAAGGAGAAAAATTATGAAACCCAAAGAATTCAAACAACAACTGAAAGAAACTGCTAAATCGGGTGAGGGATTGAACCCTAAGCTTATGGCTAAAGCTATATTAAAAGTGTTAAAAGTAATTGAAAGTGACGATTTCTTTTCTGGCGCCCAAGATCAGGTTTGGTATGCCATAGCGGAGGGAGCCAAGGTGGACAAATGGGGTTAGCCGACCGTTCTGTCGACGTAAAGAGAAAATAAGATGAGTAAATATTGTGGATATGACTGGATTTGTCCCAAATGTGGCACTAGCAAAATTGAGGTTGGGTGTTGTGATATGCAACTTTCTTTTGGTGAAGCTGAACATGATCAATTAGAAACGGCTGAATACAGGTGTTATTTATGTGGAGATAGGGGTCCGTTAGAGAACGTTGGCATTGATGAAAATTATGAGCAGAAATGGAAGAAAAAATTAGCCGCAAACACGAAGCGAGATAGTGTGATTGACTCCTCTGGCGAGGTAAAGAAACAATGACGAAACGACGACAACTGAAACAATATCGTCCGCCTGTTCATAGAGTTAATGAAAGAGGCATGGTGTATTTCCTCCGTCATATTAAGGCTCCTAGTAGTTGGCATGGCTATCGAGGTTCTGGATATTTGCCCGATCATATTCCCACTGGCTGTTATTACAAAGAATGGACTTTTGCAAACGGCATCGATAGCGAAGAGTTGGTAATTGCGCCCGATTGTAGTAAAAAAAATTCTAATGAATATGGACGAGATCTTTTTGATGAATGGAATAATGTTCTGCGATACGGCGGATTTGCTTTTGTTACTCATTATGACGTTAGTCTTTATGAAATCGTGGACAAGGATATGGATACTGGTTATCCTTGCTTTAGCATCGAATCGAATGTTTCTAAGTATGATGAAATGGAATGTTTGAAATGTATTAAACCAACATGGAAGGGCGATTCTTCGGCATCTGGATTGGAGACATGGATTTGACTGCTCTGGCGACTCTGGCGACGTAAAGGAGAAATAGAATGATAATAGCAGACAGCCACGAAGAATTAGATAAGGTTTCGTGTCCTTCATGTGGGCAACATGCCTTAAAAATGACAAGTGTTCTATACTCTGAGCCATTGCAATTTACTGCTATCTGTAGTAATTGTAGCTACAAAGAACATGGCGAAAGCTCGCCCATTAAGGTATTAACGGGTGAAGATGCTGTAAGGGCACATCCTCATATGTATGTGGGTCATGAGAACCTGGAATGGCGAAAGATTGCTGAAGAATTGATTAAAGAGAAAGATTGACGGCTCTGGCGACGTAAGGAGACTGACAAATGGGTTGGGATGTAAATAAGATAAAAAAGAACATTAAAAATGGCAGAAAATATTTCGTCCATTTCACGGGAGAAGGAGAGGGATGTGGAGTAATTGGGTGTCATGAACTATTAATCAGTTTGAAGGCGAAGACATTGGAAGAAGCGAAGGAAGAAATTACTCAATATTTGATTGACAATTGTTTTAATGAAGCAGACGACGAAGTTGCAATGGAGAGTGCTGTTATTATTGAATGTGCTAATGTCGAAGAGTTTGACATTGAAGATTATTACGTTGGTCGGCGAGCAGCAGCAGCAGAAGAAGAACGAATGGAAAATGAAGATGCGGAAAGAGCGGAATTAACACGTTTACAAAAGAAGTATGCAGATTGAAGTGATTGACCACTCTGGCGAGGTAAAATAAGATGAAAATCACAAAAACTCGTAGAAAATGGTGGGTACTTTCGCGTGCTGTTAGTTTTGAAGGTATGGATCAAGGTCATGAGGGTGCATATTCTCAAATTTTAGCCGTATGTAAAACAATCAAAGAAGCTAAAAAATTGCGAGATCAGAATAAGAATTTCAAGGGTGCTTCTATTGATGCAGCTCCCCAATATATGCATCAGTATTGACCGCTGTGGCGACGTAAAGGAGAACACTAATGCCTGATACTATTTACAGACCACGACCTCGATTCGAATGCATTGAAGAGGCCATTGATCCTAAATTATATGAACAATTACAAGAGGATGGTGAACAAGCCGAGGCATTCAGTAACGAAAGTCCGTGGCAAAGCCCTGAAGATCAAATAAAAGATAAGCGTGCATTTCCAAAGATCAATAAAAAGGGGCAATTTCCATGTTTGCATCCTCCATGCGGTCGGGGTGCCAATTTTGGAATGACTGGATATGATATTTGGGATGGATGGATAGGAGAAGTGAAAGGAAAAGTCTATGTTGGACAAGGAGAATATTGTGCTTCGCATTCGGATTACAGACCTTTATTTGGTGATTGTCCCGAATGTGAGGGTAAGGGTTATGTAACTTGGGAGCAATTTAAGAAACAGTATGATCTAATCATGCATAAGTATGAAGCAGAGCTTGGCATATATGAGGAACAAGTTGAAAAAGCGGAGCAAGCAATCAAAAAACTAACTGAGGAAGAACTTAATTTGATTCGGAATTTGTCTTGGATTTGACCGCTTTGGCGAGGTAAATAAATGATAATAGATACAACAACAAATGCAGCAGAAGTAGAATCGGCATTGAACCTTGCTAACATTCAATGGCAATTAGAACAGACTGCCAATGACCCCAATTTAACTATTGTTACGGATCATTGGTACCCTATAGATGAGTTTTCTGATGATGAGATTAAAGGAATTCTTCTAAATAGTTCCTTTAATCTCACTAGGAATGTAACATGGTTTTGACCGCTCTGGCGACGTGAAATGATAATAGATAGAACAATAACAAATGCAGCAGAAGTAGAATCAGCATTGAACCTTGCTAACATTCAATGGCAATTATCAGTGTGTGCCAATAATCCAAATTTAACTTTTGGGCATACTGATCCTACTACAGGCAGTTATATGAGATACAGATTTGACCGCTGTGGCGAGGTAAAGGAGAAATAAAATGGCAGAAAATATCAGAAAAGAAGATGAGCCTATTCTGGCAGAAAATGTAAGCTGCCCCGAATGTAACAGTGCTGTTGTTGCTTATATGAGATATGGTTCAAGTAAGTCGTGGACTAAATTTGATGGTGGGTGTACTGTAACTGCTGACAAGCCTAAATACATATGTCAGGATTGTGAACATCGTTTTGGGGAATTGGGACCATCTTGTGACACCCGCCCCATTCCTTAGATGTTTTGACCGCTCTGGCGACGTAAAAGAAAATGAAAACTACTAAGAAAAAATACACAAAGACCAAACCGCTTAAGACCGAACTAATCAAATGGATGGATGCTGCTGAATCTAACGGTTGGTACAACAAAGACAAAAGTCATGAGCCATGCATTTGTCATTCTGTTGGATTTGTTGTATGGGAGGATGATCATATTGCTGTGATTGCAACAACTTCGGCTTTTGACTACTGGTATAGCACAGCATTGCGTATTCCTAAAGGTTGTATTATAAAGCGTACACATCTGAAGGCGGCGGTGGATTTCAAATGGAAATGATTGACCGTTCTGGTGGCGTAAAGGACAAATAAGATGGCTGAAATAACTGAACAAGATATTCAAAATTATGGTGACGCATTGAATGGCGCTGAGGAAGCTAGTGCGGTTATTGACAAGCGTATTGATGAGATTTATAGGATTATTTTTCGCATATTTAAGAAAGTATTGAAGGTTCAGATCAAAGACAGGGGCGGTTCTTTTTGGTCTACTCGGAGAGTGAATTGGCTTCGCAGAGAGGAACGATACCACTCGGAGCGTTATTGCGATACTTTCCTGCCTCGATTGTTGTATAAAACAATAGGTTTGCCTATTAAGTTATATGGTTGTTCTCCTGATTATGGAATACCCTTTCGGATTAAGAAGTATGATTTTGAGAAAGCTGTTCCTCGGCATTATTTGTTTATGAAAGATAAGGATATAGAGGCTGAGGTTACTGCTCAGGTTATTAAGATTAAACAGCGCATGGAGAAGGAAGATGAAAAGCAACAGACGTGGCAGGAGGAAAGGTCTCAAGCGAAAAAGAAAGCATTGAATGCTTTAACCAAGGATGAGCAAATGGTTTTGGGTTGGTAAAATGGAAGACACATACGGACCCAATGATTGGACTAATGAAGATTATGCTCGATGGGATCGTGCCTTTGACATCGATGAAGAAGAAATTGCTCGTCGTACTGAGGAAAGGATCAAGAAGAAAGAATTAATAGAGAGCCTGACTGAGCCGTATGATGCGGTGTGTGAAACATGTAGTATGACATTTCACGTTAATCCTCCGTCTAAGTTTGATCTTGCTTTCCCGTATAAATATTGCGGCATGTCTAAAGGCTACTGTGTTACGGAGGTTGAGAATGCGCTTAAGGCATGGCATTTGAAGTATGATGCTGCCATGATGAAATTTTGGGGGTATGATGAAAAAGAATTTCATGAGGATGGGTATGCAGAAGATTATCATGATGATGATGGTCTCACTTATGGTTTGGCAACTGCTCTTTTTGATCTCGATGGAAAGCAGGAGCATGTAGATGAGATGAAGGAATTATTTCCTGAGTTATGGGAGAAGGCGTTGTTGTGGTATAAAGATGGCTATCACGATACTTGATTTAACCCTTATTGCGAGGTGAAGTAAAATGCAAGAAATCAAAGCTAATGATGTGTTCACAATTCATCGTTGCATTTATTGCAAACAACACGGTAGTGGCGAATATTTATGCATATTAAGTGGTAGATGGGATGAAAATCCTGAATTAGATCCTAAAACCGTTGTAGGTTCAACTGTGAGTAGGAATGGTAAATTATTTAAAATTAGATCTGATGATAGTTCACCTAAATTAGGTGCTCCTATTGTTTTTCAGTTAGTAGCAGAGCGTTTAGACCTCTCTGGCGATGTAAAGGAAATAAGAAAATGAGTAAGTCTGCAATGTCGTGTGATCATGCGAATGAAGTGCCTGCATTTTGTACGTGTGTTGATGACTGTTATTGTAAAGAGCATACCTGTAAACCAGCTATTTTGGAGAAAAAAAGTGTAGTATTATTCAAGCCTTATGACACTGTTTGGCATCGAGAGTGGGGGGGGTTTACTCCTGAGCGTGGTCATTATGGGAAGTGGTATACTGAGACAATCATCACTGTTTATATTGCTCAAGACAATCCAGAAGACGTGATTTATGAATTGAATAAAGCTGGTTATGCGAATAGTTTTCATTTGCGTTCTCGTGATGTTTCGCTCAAGGGTGGGGATATGCCGAATTATGAGGATGGTAGAGACAAAAAATTCACGTAAAGAAATTAGCCTGAATGAAATTCTGGTCTGAGTAGGTAATTGGTGTCTGGTGTTGCTCGTTCATGAAGAGTAGGATTAGGAATTTTATTAGGAATTCTATCTCCATAATGTTCTTCAATCATGCGATCTAAATATTGCAATTCTCTTACAGCCATTTCTAGGGAGTCCTGTACGCCACTATAGATTCCGCTTTGTGCGGTTTCTTTGATAGATCGTGCTATGGACATGAGCATGTCTGCGGATTTATTGATCTCGTCTGGTATTTTATCTTGCGAGTGGAGATTTGGAGACGCAATTTTTATCACAATAAGTTCCTCTGATTTTTAATTCCGCATTTTTTTGTTTGTATCCTGTATAATACTGATAAAGGAGCTTTATTATGAACACAATAACCAAACATAAGGACCGCCCTGAATTCAAAACCGAAGAACAACAAGAACTAGAAGAAGAAGCTCACCGTAAATTACGAAATTACACGAAGAGAGTTCTGAAGCACACCTATCTCAAAGCCAGAAAAAAGGTATCCGATGATATCAGCCATCTTATTAATGATTGGAAATTTGATGTGCCTGGATGGAACCCAGTAACTGTGTGTCCTGTCTTTCACAAAACTCAAGAAGATTTGGAATTTGAACAAGAGATGGAAGATAAGAAAAATTACTTCCTTGGATGTCAAGATGGACTAAAGAAAACCAAGATTCAAATAGAGAATGAGGCTCTCAGAGCCAAGTACGACGAAATGCCTAGTCCTGAGCCAACACCAAAAAAATCCTCTGAAGAGAATATCAAAAGCAATGCAAAGCAAATCATAAATCAATTCCGAGGGAAGGAATTTTGTAATCTCATGCTTGAGGCATTTGAGAAAGATGATTACAACAAGGTTTTCGAGTTAGCTTTTCAATACGACATGCGCCGTCGTTATAGTCAACGTTTCGAAACACCAGTAGATGCAAAGCAAAAGGAATTGGACGATATGACTTCAGAGGAGGCGGATACAATGATGAATTGGCAACGTCGTGCTCGTATGGACTTGTTCGAGATGTTTGACGAGATTATAGAGCATTCCAAGCCCGATCCATCTTCACAGAATGCTCCAGAGCATTGCATGGCAGCCTTAAAGCATCTTAGTGGCGATCTGACTTATGATGATAGAGCTGAAGCGAAAAAGGCTCTCTTACAAAGTGTGAAGTCTCTAGAAGCGTATCCTCAAACTGGCATTCCAGAGTCTAAAAAAACAAGCAACGAATGCACTTGTCCCAATTGTAGCAACACAAGAGATCTGAATGTTCTTCTAAACGGCATGCTGACTGAATCATCGAGAATGAGTGAAGAAGAAAAGCAAGAGGTTGACAATCTATTTGATTGTGGTTTGGAAACTCCATCTGACACGGTAACTGAAGAGCGATTAATAGAGTTTGGAGACAGTGTAGTCTTCTAAGAAATGATTAGGTCTTCTGGCGACGTGAGAGGAATAAATTAAGGCTATTGTTCATGACGGCTTTTGAATCTTTCATCTAATCTAATAGCCAATTCAAAGACTTTATCCAGTCGTGCATGCATTCGATTTCCATCTGCTCTCGTAAATCGATCTGCTGTGCCTTCAGTTGTTCGTTTGTGAATTTCATCGATTCTAGTAACGAGCATTTGTTTTTCCACTAGCCATTGATTTCGGATGGCATTTTGTTCTGCTTTGACGGTTGCCATATCAGTTGATTGTGTGAGGACCCAACCAGCCAATGCAATCACAGCTGCTACCAATATTGTGTTAACGATACCGCCGATTGTTATTTTATTGACAGGTGTTTCATCTGGCATGATTTGGTTCCTCCTGTTGTCTTAAAGAACTGTCTATATTTCAATAGCTCCACGTACTGATGCCGTAAATTGCAAAAGTGGTGATAAATCGTCATTAATTGTAATGGAGATAAAGCTATCTTCTCTTCCGTTCATTACAATAGGTTCAGGAAATTTGATATTTACAGTAATCATTGTATTTGTTCCATCACTAATAGCAGTTTCAAGTTCTCCACCAGCGGTTATGATATCTGACAATTGACGAAAGACAAAAGCGTCTACTACTTTTCCGTCTTGCTGTCTTGTCACAACAATACCATTTGTTAATTTTGATACTCCGAGTATTTTATTATAAGACAACCCAGGCATAGTAGCATTTTCTGTGCCATCGGCAAGACCTGTAACTGTTCCAGAAAGTGCGTCTATAAATTGTGCTCTAACTTCTTGTACATGAAAAATAGTACCGAATGGTGTTCTGGAATAAAATACAGCAGGGTTAACACCTTCTGTTGTTTCTAATTGTAGGTCATCAAATTTAACAGTTGGTTTTACTCCGCCTGATCTTGTCATCGTTATTCTTAAGTCGTTTACATCTTGTGCTGCTAGTCCGAAATCTGCTTTTGGGATAGAAAAGGACTGTTCAATAAAGTCTCCAGTATCGACATAATCATTTAAGTTTATATTATTGCCGACGGCAACTCCATTAACGCCAAATTCTACAAGAATTGTATTTTGTGTTTCATTATAAGCATCGAGATCAATTTTGCCTGTTAGTGCAGAAAAATTATTCATATTCCACATTCTGAATATATCAGTGTTGAATAGTGCTTCATCGTTAGCGTTGGCAGTTGTTATGGTTACTTTTCCTGTCGCCGCAAAATCCCAGGTCCCTTGTACGATATTGCCCGTCCAAATGGGATTGATAGTATAACCATCTCCCGTATCGGTGGGAAAGATATTTGCATTCAGAGTACATTGGGTATCGCTATCTATGGCAGTAACATTTGCATAGGCAGAGTCAGTAGTATTTTCTACGCTGGCTCCTACTCCTACTGCTGCATCGAATCCACCACCTGAATCAATCAGGACATTAGCACCAGCAGTGGTGTTAGTTCCTGCTATGGCAGATCCTGAGTCTACGCCAGCGTGAATGACTGATGCAACTCCAGTAAAAGCTACGGCTTGATTCATTGCAGCGCCAAAATTTTCATTGAGAAAAAAATGAACCTCTGGGTTAAGGTTGATAAATCTTTCTTGAAGTACTAATTGGCCGCTGTGTTTAGCCTTATTGTTTACAAATGGGTGTACGTGTGAAATAAGTCCTTTGCCTTCTCCGTCCGTAATTCTAACATCAATAGCCATTATTTATTCCTAGACTGGGTTTTCCCACAATCCGATTACTGTCACGTATACTGTGCCATCTGCTGAGAAAGTGATTGCAATTTCGTCATTATTTGCTAACTGCAAAGAACCTTCAAGAAACACATTAGCAGAAGTGTTAGCTGCTGTTGTGGCCAGTATCAAAGTATTTCCAGATAATGATCCAGTGACAGCTGCGTTTCCAAAGAACGTGCCTGTATGAGCAACTCCTGAATCCAGATTGGGGTTCTGATATGTCAGTGTGGTTCCCGCCGCAGTTCCCGAAGTAACTTCTATTAAAGTCCATACTCCTGCTACACTCGCCCCAAGCAGCATACGAGTGAGAACCAGGACTTTATCGGATTCTCCATTTTTGAGGGACATAATTTCGACATCAGTTGTCCCTGTGGTGAAAGTCGAAGAAAAATAAGCTGCATTGCCTAAAGCTGATGCATGTTCTAGTGGACCTTCGGAGACAGAGTTGGTATACATTCTGAATTCTGCGTCCACTTTGGCTAATGTGCCTGATCCTGTTCCATCTTGTATTTGAGCCATTTTATGGTTCTCCTGTTATTTATCTTCTATGTCTGATACTACTATTTTATCTCCTACAATTTCTTGAAGATACATGTTGTTCACTTTCAATTGATCTAATATTTCATTAAGAACTACTAATTGTTTAAAATCTTCGCTGGGTAGCGGTTCATAAATTATTATCAGAACATCTGCATCGCTCATCGCTGTCGTATCGAAAGTAAATATGATACGGTTTGCGGATGTTGTTCCTCCCAAACTAGGAACGGCGGGGTCATAAATTACGATATTGTCTGTTGCATTGATGACGTACATGAATCTTCCAAAATCAGGTTCATTTACGTTTGCACACTGAGCAGAAGCATCAAACAGGTAGTCTACTGATACTTTTGATCTACTTGTAACAAGAGCTTCTTTTTGTAATACAAATGCCATTTAAATTTCCTAAACTATGAACCAATCATTTCCATCTGAGATAAAAGTCAAACTCGTGTATTGCTCTGTTATAATCTGAGTTAATTCGCCGTCAATTGTCCCTCCTCCTGCTACATCGACTGTTACTGTTCCTCCGAGTTTGATATTTTTGACGTAGAATTTATGTCCTTTTAGTTCATCGGCATCTGGTAGTGTTATTGTTGCCGTTGCATTAACCAAAACAACGTCGTCAGCACTTTGAAAGGTGTAGTCTCCAGTGACGATATTGACGTCTCTTAAATCTTGTGCTGTTGTTTCTAGATCTCGCAAAACTGACATTATTAGGGCATCTGTTATTACATTTGTTTTAACTATTTTATTGTCCCTATCTTTAAATTGCACGAAACCAGATTGAACAGCTGTTTTAAGATCTACTGAAGCGCTGATTCTTTGCAGTGAAGCAAACTTGAGAAGATCTCTACTTTTTCCTGGTGGCAATTCTACATTGTCTATATCTCCCAATGTAATTGGATGATTTGTGAGATTTTTTACCATCCGCGTTTCGTTATTTGTGTCTGTGCCTCTCCCTTCTCTTCTTCTGAACATTATATTTCCCTGATTATTTTGGTATTTCTCCCTTTGTAGGTAGTTCTTGTTATGTTTGCTTTTTCATGATTTCCCATGAGTTTTTCGTGTGATTGTTCTTGATCATTTGGATATTTATTTCCATATATTGCTTTTTCCCAATTTGTTTCGCCTTGTTGCAAGTTAGCTTCATCGAGTGAGAGGATGTTTTTTTTATATTGATGTGTTTCTGCTATTGGTTTAATTGCTTCTCTTATGACAGGGACTATATTCACGCTATGTTTTTGTGTTTTATTATAGTCTTGTTTTATTCCGTTCAGCACGAAGGCTACGGTGTCGAATATTCGATTTGCTAATTTTGCTTCTTTGGGTTGAAAGCACCATACGGATTGAAAGGCGGCGTAGTCAAAGCTTCCTGAATAGTGTGTTAATTTCATTTTATATTGATTTGCGATTTTTCGTAATATTAGTTCACATATATTGTTATCTCTATTTGCCTCTGTGGTAACGAATTTGAATATTTGTTCTCGTATTGTATCTGATTTTCTTTTTTCAAGTTCTTGTACTGCGAATTTATCTAAAAAATCATCATATGTTGCTGTTTTTTCTTCGTGCTCATATTTGTGATGTTCGGATATAATGGTCTTGACCATTTCGCCGTAGTTTTTGGTGAAATTATCCAGAAGTTCGCTGTACTGATTGCCTATTTTCATAGATATTAGTACTGTATTTCAACAAAATTCTCCTTTGAGTATTTTGGAGCACATATTTTGAGTATAATCGAATATATGGGCAATAAATACAGAAAGGAAATTGATGCATAATTCACAATAAGAATTGGTGATTTTTAGCGAGGGAGATATAAAATGAAGAAAACATTATGCTTAGCCGCTTTAATTCCCTTTATGGTTGGATGTCATAGCAGTGAAGATAGACGTGTAGTAGTGTATCCTCACTCACCATCTATCATCTATCACGGGCATCATGACGACCATTATTATCGTTCACGTGCTGTCCGCTTGCACTCTCGTCATGTGCGTCCTGTCATTCATAGGCGTGCTACGCCACATAGAAGAGGTGTAACGCATCGCAGACCTGCTAGTCATCGTCGTCATGATGTTCACAGAAGCCGCACCCACAAAAGTCGAAGAAATCATCGCAGATAAATTTGACTTTAGGGTTATGCTTGCTGTATAATATCCCGACAAAGGAGACAGTCATGAACACACATTCTAAACATTTCAATCTCTCCTCCAAATCTGCGGGGGCCAACCCGTGAATTGCATTTAGCAACGCTATCGTTCTAGAGGTACATGCTGGCGAAGGCGGCAAGGACTCGAAACTTTTCATCCACGATTTAGTCGCTGCGTACACCAAATACGCCAAGCGTCTAGGCTTGGATGTTCAAGAGTTAGCGTCTACATCGAGTTTTGTTCTGCTGCGTCTTGAGGGCAAGGAAGTGAAAGCCTTTCAGGGCGAAGCAGGCAAACATTGTGTGCAGCGCATACCGCCTACGGAGCGATATGGGCGTGTCCACACTTCTACCATTTCTGTGGCTGTGTTGCCTCTCATTTCTGAACAAGAGTTTTCCTTAGATGAGAAGGATCTGGAGATGCATATTGCCAGAGGCAGCGGCAAGGGTGGACAGAAGAGGAATAAGACCAGCACTGCTGTGCGCTTGGTCCATAATCCTACGGGCTTATCGGCTTATATTGATAGTCGCAGTCAGCATCAGAACAAGAAGGAGGCTCGCAGGATTTTAGAGAGCAAGGTGCGTGCTTTTTATGAGGGACAGCGTTCTGGGGCACATGATGATAATCGACTGGGCCAATTGGGCGATCGTGCTCGAAGTGGTAAGATCAGGACTTATAATTTTGTTCGCAACAATTGCGTAGATCATGTCCTTAAAGAAAAACTAATAAACTAAAAGCGATTATGAATGAAAATTTTCAAATAATTTTGGAGGAATAATTGGTTAAAAAGGCATAGTTATATAATTGTGCCCAAAGGAAAATTATATTGTTATGATGATATTCAACGCATTTTTACACAAAATAATTGCGTTCGGCATATGCAATCTTTAGTCGATCATCGCACTGGTGCGAAGACGGGTCGCATAGATGAGGTGATGCGTGGGCGGTTTGATTTATTGGGCTAAAATCTTCCGCGCCAAATTCCATACATTTCTTCGGGGGGCAAATGCCATTTCGCAGCTGCGCTAAAACACTCAAACATCGCGTATTTCACATTGTCGTTAAGCGGATTGAGCCCTAGCAGCAATCGAAAAATTGGGGCTATGGCTATGACGCATATTCCTACGCCAAAGCATGCAATACGCCAGGGAATAGAAATAAACATTCTGACGAAGAAAAAAGACGTGCAGTCATTACAGTCAACTTCCTTACTATATGGATTGGCTTTGTTCCATTTTCGCACTTGTACCATTGAGTGATGGTGTGTAATCAGCCCATAGATCGCCTGAACGACAGCAGCTGCGATGAACCAGTTATTTGTGGTCCATTCTTGTACGTTGAGCCATCCTGGCAATGTGATTGTCATGATTGCAATACTCCTTCCGATGGTCCACGTGCTCCAGTAAACCCTACTTCGCCGCAGGTTTCACATTTGAAAGCACAGTCATTTCTTGCGACTTGTCCATCGCTCAACTCAACGTCCTGGTCTAGTTCAAAATGCCGCCACATATCGTTTGCTCCGCATATGCACTTATATGGTTGCGCCCTATCGGCAGGGACGTCTTTTTCACGCACGCCATAAGCTTTCCAGCGACCTGTGGTGAAATTGGACGTGCCTACCCAAAATGATGGAGCATTAACGAAGCCTTCATTGCTGATGGTGACGATGTCGCAATTCTCGGGATTTTTTATCTCGTCGTGTTGTTCAACTTTCAGATGCATAAATCGCGTAACAAAGCAGCGAATAATCGAAGCATGAGTAACGATAAGCACTCGAACAGCTTTCTTTCGTTCGATTTGTCTCATCATGGTTTCAAGGAACGCTGAGACGCGGTCATACACATCGGCAGGCGATTCTTCTCCATCGATGCGATAGTAAAAACGTCCATGTATTTCCCGCATTGCCCGAACGCATTGCTTGAGGTCGGGATCAGTGCTATAGCCCCATTCCATTTCGCGAATACGAGGATCTTCGTATATTTTGCGCACTTTCTTAACGCCAGCACCCTCTAGCAGACAATGCATTGTTCGTCGAGTGCGATGGTATGGAGAACAATAGGCCAGCATCGGAGGATCAGGAGTAAAAAAGTTAGGATCCAGAGCGATGGTTTCTCCTGCCATTCTAGACTGTCGTTCGCCCACTTTGGTAATATCGATGAGGTGGTTCCCGAATTCTTGGGGGTTAATTTCGCCTGTGTTGGCATCGCTTTCGCCATGGCGAACAAGTTTAATAATCAAAGCCTGTTCCTTTTCAGTAAGTCTTCGCTGTCTGGTGTCTAATGTACCCGATGCTGAAAATTTGTCAAGCTTTATTTCGCGAAAAATTTTGGCAAGAGTTTGTTCATAAAATTCGTATAATCATGTGATGATTTTTGAACAAACTGCTGGCAATCTGCTCGATAGAGCGATAATCATTGAGGCTCTATCTGATAGTTTGGCTCAGGCTAAGTTCATTAATGAAATTCAAAGAAATTGCTGTGACGAAGTCTATCGTCATGCTGTGGTTTTGCTGAAGCGGTATAATAGATCGTCTTCTTTTGAAGAAAAATTAAATATAGTGCATGAGATTGAGAAACTATGATTAAAGGTACAGTAATTCGTGATGATACAGTTTGGACTGGTCATCCTGACACTGCATTGTTTCAAGATAAGTTATATGTTGTTTATCGAGAATCAGACCGCCATTTAACACATGGCGGGACTAAGATCAGGATAATCAGTACTGAAGAAAAGGAGATACCATCATTTGAACGATCAAGATCCGTCGTACTCGCAGCAAGCAGTAATCGCTATAATTGTCCTCGCCTTTCTGTTATTGGTGATTGGCTTTATGTAATTTGTGATGAAGTTGATGCTTCTCCAAACTTCATAGAATCTGAGAACGATGAATCAAAAACTCGTAATTTCCTATGGAGATCCAAAGATGGAGTAAATTGGCAGGGTCCAATCAGGACGGAAATTACAGGAGTACTGCCTGATCGTATTTGTCAAACTCATGATAGTAAATTTTTAATTGCCACTCATACAAAACTCTGTTTAAATCACTCGTCAAGAGATGATCCTGAAGCAAACCATTATCAAAATCTGATAGCTGGCAAACTTGTTCAAAATATATGGATGTCTGAAGATGTTGTAGGTACATGGCAAAAATATAAATTATGCCACAACAATAAATTAAACTTATGTGAAGCTTCCGTAATGCGTATTGGACATAAATATCTCGCATTAATGAGAGAGAATTCTGGGACAGGACATCCTTCGTATGCTTGTATTTCAGATGATGGTGTGAATTGGGGCAGCCACAAACAAACTCGCATGTTTGGGTGCCATAGACCAGTTTGCGGACTGTTGCGATCAGGTAAAATGTTAACCACTTATAGAGAACAAAGTCATTCATTTGCTAGAGGATTTTGGGGAAAGAATACTTTTGCTTGTTTAACTACTTTGAATCATGAAGCTTTGAATAATTTGAATTTTTCTATTATTTTACCTTTAGATCATGATTCTGGCAAGCGTTCTGATTCGGGTTATACTGGCTGGACACAAATGAGTGATGATTCAATTTTTATTGTCAATTACATTACTAATAATGCACCTAAACCTTATATCGTATGGTACAAAGTTTTGGAAAATGAATTTTAATTGTAGCATTTACTCGCAAATTAATTATACTTGACAAGGAGCACAGAATGAGAATATCTACCGTTGCTATACTGATTACGCTAATCGCATCACTGCCAACACTTGCACAAGACGATACACAGGCTCAAATAGATGAATTACGAGTACGTGTGGAGGCTTTGGAGTCTATTGTGTATGTCTGTGGTGACGGCACCGTAACACCCAATGAAGGTTGTGACGACGGGAATAACGTTAATGGTGATGGCTGTGATGCTAATTGCAAAATAGAAATATGTGGCAACGGCATTCTTCAAGCGGAAGAGCAATGTGATGATGGCAATACTGTAGCTGGAGATGGATGTTCGCCTGCATGTACGATTGAAGTTTGTGGCAATGACTTGCTTGATCCTGGTGAGGAGTGCGATGACGGCAATGTTGTTAATGGTGACGGATGTTCTTCCACATGCACTATCGAGCCTCGTTGTGGTGACGACAATGTGGATCCTGGCGAAGAATGTGATGATGGAAATAATGTCAATGGTGATGGATGCTCTGCTACATGTACTATAGAAGCGCCTCCCGCTGTCTGTGGTGATGGAAATCTAGATCCAGGTGAAGAATGCGACGATGGAAATAACACAAATGACGATGGATGTGACTCTAATTGTGACATAGAGCAAGTTACTCCGCCATCAAATCTCGTCTTTCATATGACAGGTGCTGATAATCCTGGTGATGGTTCCATTCAGGATGTGGCTAAAAATAATACTGGCAGTTGTAGCAATTGTCCATCTTGGATAGCAGATAAGAATGGCAATCTGAATGAAGCGTATGATTTCAGTTCTGATCGTGTAACATTTCCTCATACTGCTGATTTAGATTTAATTGGTGGTAATTTTACTGTTTCATTTTGGGTTAAAATGAATGCTTTGGGTGGTGGCACATGGAAAAGGCTTATCTATAAGAACACTGGCAGTAATTCATTCCAGGTCGATCAAGGATCACATTCAGGGCGTAATAGTTTTTGGTTCAATGTAAAATCCAACGGCAGAGATCATAGAACTCAAAGCAATACGTCGGTCCAAACAGGACAGTGGTATCATGTCGTTGCTACGTGGAAAAATGGAAATAAATCTACTGATTTATATGTCAACGGCGTTTTAGATGAACGATCGCCAACAAACAATGCAGGATCAGCTGGATCATCACAAAACTTGTTTATAGGGGTTCGCGCTGACGGCAATTCAAATACACTTCTTAACGGCAAAATGGATGATGTAAAAATCTATAATGTTGCTTTGTCTGCTTCAAAAATTGCAACTCTCTTCAGCACTGGTCCCAGTGAGGCTCCAGACGGCGTCTGCGGCAATAACGTAGTAGACCCAGGTGAAGCATGTGATACGGGCGGACAGTCCCTTACGTGCGATGCTGACTGCACTCTAGTGGCTTGTGGTGACGGTTTAGTCAATTCTGCTGCTGGCGAGCAATGTGATGACGGGAATGCCTCCAATGGCGATGGATGCTCTTCTTCATGTCAAATCGAAGATGATCCACCGCCTCCTCCTCCTGGTGATATAACCATGGTTGTCTCTACGAGTGGGACGAATAGCGGTAACTGTAACCCTTCTTCTCCTTGTCGGACCATTGCTTATGCCGCTGCAAGGACCAATCCTGGTGATACGGTATTTATTCGACCTGGGACTTACAATGAGCGTGTTAAAATTACTCGATCAGGCACATCTAATGCGCCTATTACGTATAAAGGTGATCCTAATGGTGGTACTATTGTGCATGGCTCGGGTGGGCATGTATTTGAATTCTACGCTGGATCAGGAGTGCAGTTAAGATACATTAATTTTGAAGACATGACAGTGCAAAATGGCACTCATGGTTTTAATTTAATCAATACATCTTTCTTGAATTTCGATAATATGGTAATTCGAAGGTGTGGGATGTATGGTATGTTCTTCGGAGGGTATTCCGCTGAAGGCACACATCATGTAAATGTTCGTAATAGTATCATTTATCGTAATGGTCGTTTTGGTAATGGTGCAGGTATGCGTATTGGTGAGCGTGCAAATCATTGGGCTCATGATATTTTGATTGTAGATTGCGTAACCCATTCCAATGCGGCTTATGCTGGTGCCTCAGCAGAGACAGGCACAGGCATCAACATTAATTCCCCGCAGGATGTGTTAAATAATACAGGTCAAACCAAGACGCATCATATTACGTTACGTCGAGTTGCATCGTACAATAATGGTAGTTCTGGTTTGTCAACACAGCTTCCGCATGATGTAACCATGGAAGATTGCATTGTCTTCGACAACAACGTCATCAATTCACCCAACGGCGAGGGATCGGGCATCCGTATTGGTTTCTTCAATACTAAACGGACTAAAATCATTCGTTGCATTACTTTTAACAACCGTTGGACGGGCATCAAGTTCGAGACCGTCAACGGAGGCAACATCTACAATAGCATTGCCTACCGCAACTCCTTCGGCACCAATGCAGGCCGCGACTATCGTCGTAATATCAGTACTGGTACTGCGGTGACTTCTAAGAACAATATAGCATTTGCCTGTCAGGGCCTGGACGACACCCACTATACTGCTGGGACAGTTGCTGATTTTAATCTTGTCGGCGATGGTGTGTTTTCACATGAAGGTCCGAACACAATTAGTGGTGATCCGCGTTTTGTTAATCCACCGATGAGTGGTGCAGATTTAGGCTTGAGGACGTGGGTTAACGGATCGGAAATTAACGCCAACGATGCGGCGGATTTGACGACATATGCGGAAATTCGGGCTATGATTGTGGCAAGGTTTGCTTTGCAGAACAACAGCCCTTGCAAGGGATCTGGAACAACTATTCCTGGTGTTTCATCGAGTACTGATATGGGACCGTTTGTGAACCCCTAAAATCCTTCTTCGGTCGAACCTTCCATTGCCGTGGCTTCTGTGCCACCTGTAACAACTGTAGTCACATCGTCAAAATATCCTGTTCCGACAAATTTCTGATGTGTAGTAGCGGCATATCCATGCTTATCTTGAGATTGGAATTCTTTGTTCTGAAGTTTAACGTAAGCAGTCATTTGAGTTTCTTTATACTGTCTAGCAAGTTCAAACATGCTGAGGTTCAATGCATGGAAGCCTGCCAATGTAACAAACTGGAATTTATAACCCATTGTTCCTAATTCTCGTTGAAATTTAGCAATAGTTGCATCATCGAGATGTTTTTTCCAGGGGAAGCTTGGACTACAATTATAACTGAGCATTTTGCCTGGATATTTTTTGTGTACACCATCGGCAAATTCTTTTGCTTCGTCCAAATCTGGGTGAGATGTTTCACACCAGATCAAGTCGCAATAAGGTGCATAAGCAAGTCCTCTCGCGATGGCTGCTTTTATGCCGCCTTTAAAGTGGAAATAGCCTTCTGATGTGCGTGCTTGAGTTCTATCAATGAATGGATGATCATATTCATCAACATCGTTAACGAGGAATTTAGCTGCATTGGTATCTGTTCGTGCGATTAATATTGTTGGTACACCACAAACATCTGCTGCTAGTCTTGCAGCTATTAATTTACGAATAAATTCACTTGTGGATATGGCTGTTTTGCCACCCAGATGTCCACATCTTTTCGCGGAAGAAAGTTGATCTTCAAAATGCACACCTGCTGCACCCGCTTCGATCATTTGCTTCATGAGTTCAAAAGAATTGAGCACTCCCCCAAAGCCTGCTTCTGCGTCTGCCACTATGGGAGCGTACCAGTTTGTTATTTCACGATTTTGATCTACTTGATCTGCGCGTTGTAAAGCATTGTTAATACGTTTTACAACAGAGGGCACACTGTCAGCGGGATAGGGAGACATGTCTGGATACATTTGTCCTGCGAGGTTAGCATCTGCTGCTACTTGCCATCCGCTGAGATATATGGCTTCTAATCCTGCTTGGATTTGTTGGACTGCTTGGTTCCCTGTAAGTGCTCCAAGAGCGTTAACAAAAGGTATTTCATGCATTCTTCTCCATAACCTTTTTGAAGTAACGTCTGCTATGGTATATTCTATTTTAAGACTGCCACGTAGCCGAAGTACGTCTTCTGCCGTGTAAGGTCTTTTCACCCCCTTCCATCGGGTTTTGTCTTGCCAGCTTTTGGACATACATTCGGCTACATAAGCATTCATATAACATCTCCTTATAATAAATTTTTGGTTTTGGGGATGAATTCGCTTCTTCTTTGTTGTATAATACATTGTCTCCAGTAAGAGACATTTGCTCTTTGATAATTCGGATGAATGGTTGTTCAGAGAAAACTGTGAGTAAACAGTTCAACTCCTGAACGTAAAATCCATGAGTGTTAAGATTGAACTCTGTGTGTGGAACGTACTCGGAGTATAAACAAAAACGTGAGGAGGCGTCTCCATCAGGAGAGTCTGTGAGACACGAAGCCCAATTATTTTTAATGGTTGGGTAGCTCATAATAATTTATATGCTGGTATGCTTAAAAAGTTTTCCAAATTATCATTCGTACACAAATCATTAAACAGGGTTGCTGCTGTTGAGAATTTTCCTGCTTTGTACTGTTCTTTGCCAAGATTTCTTTCGATGTTTCCTAATTCTTCATGCATTATCGTTCTGAAATATCTAGAATTTATCTCTTGCCCTTTTTCGGTCGATTTTTTGTGTTTAATCCATTGCCACACTTGGGTCCTTGATATCTCACTCGTTGCAAGATCTTCCATAAGATTATAAAGTGGCACACATCCATTACCTCTCAACCATGCTTCTAAATAAGCAATGCCTACGTTACAATTAATTCGCAATCCCTCTTCAGTGACTGTGCCTTCAGGCACTGCTAGCAATTCTTCTGCGGAAGGATGTTCCAATTGGTCGGGTGTTTTCATGTCACTAAATGCTTCTAGTGCTATAGACACAAGACCAGGATGTGCTACCCACGTTCCAAAAAACCCTAAAGAAGCTTCTCTTTCTTTGTCTAGACGTACTTTATTCAAAGCATCTGCATTGGCGTCTGGATTATTCTTGATAGGTATTTGTGCTGCCATTCCGCCCATGGCATGAGCATTACGTTTGTGACATGCTCTAACTACTTCTTTACAATAAGCAGCCATGCATGGGGCGGTCATTGTAATTTGTGCTCTGTCTGGAAGGATGAAATCTTTTCTATTTCGGAAAGTTTTAATAAGGCTAAAAATATAGTCCCATCTACCACAATTAAGTCCTGAAGAATGCTCTCTTAATTCGTAGAGTATTTCTTCTGTTTCAAATGCTGCCAGTATATGTTCAATAAGCACTGTGGCTTTAATGGTTCCTTGTGGAATGTTTAGTTTATCTTGAGCCATTTGAAAGACATCATTCCACAATCTGGCTTCAAGATGATTTTGTAATTTAGGCAAATAAAAATAGGGACCTGAGCCTTTTTCAATCAATGGGCGAGCATTATGGAAGAAATACAATCCAAAATCAAAAAGGCTTCCTGAAATGGGTTTGCCGTTTATTTTGAAATGTTTTTCTTCTAAGTGCCAGCCGCGTGCCCTTACGAGCAATGTGGCAATGTTTTCATTAAGTGAGTAATGTTTGCCTGATGCATGAGTGAAATCAATATTTCTATTAACGGCATCACGGAGATTGAGCTGTCCTTCAATCATATTTTCCCAAGTAGGAGAATTGGAATCTTCGAAATCTGCCATGAAGCATTGTGCTCCACAATTGAGAGCATTAATCACCATTTTTCTATTTGTGGGTCCAGTTATTTCTACTCTGCGATCCTGAAGATCTTCCAACACAGGCGCGACAGTCCACATATTGTCTTGGCGAATGTTTTGTGTGCCATTAAGAAATACTGGATTGTCGCCTGCGTCTATAGATCGTTGACGATCTTTTCTTTGTTGCAAAAGATCTTCTCTTCTGTCATTGAATTCATTATGAAGATCTATTAGGAATTGGGATGCTTCTGGCGTAAGAATTTCTTTTGTTTTGCTCGAAAAATTATTCATTTTCTATCTCCAAAAAAGGTTTAGTTCAAGGTATGATTATACTTTAGGCGCAGAACAAAAATAGTCCTGTCACGGACTAGGAAAAATTAGGAAATTTTGTTAAGAAATTGTTCGGAGAAAAGATATGCTTGCACTGCTGTCAAACAACTGGCGGAAATACATCTGTTGCGAGATTGAATAGCTGAGATGAGTTCTTCAGGGGACATCAGAAACACTCTGATGTTTTCATTTTCATCACCGCCTCCATCTGCTATTTTCTTCACATCTGCTGCATGAAAAATAGTTATTACTTCAGATGAGAGTCCTGGCGATAGAGGAAAATCGCCAAGACGAAAGAACTTGTCCAAAGATGTTTGGTAGCCCGTTTCTTCTAGTAGTTCTCTATGTGCTGCTGTGACTAGTGCTTCTTCTTCCTCGCCTTTGATATCGCCTGCCAGTCTTGCGGGTATGCCCATGACTATTTTTTTGACAGGTGGACGGAATTCGTCAATGAAAACGAACTTATCATCCTTAGTGACTGCAAGAATGCCGACGATGCCGCTTAAATTGGTTCTCTCTACGTACTCCCAGCCGTCTTTGTTTAGGACGCGGAGAAAGCGGCCTTCATACTCACACTGTGACATTGACTGCCCTATCAAGGCGAGATCTGTCTTCTGATGCCCCTGGCATTATTTGGTGGTCCAAAGAACACCAAAATTCTTCTGTAGGCTCATGAATACGATACGCGAACTCACCATTGTGGAACACGCAAGCGACTTTATTACATATTACAACAACACAGTGTGCCTTTGTCATAGCACATCCTGAGAAAGTTCCAGGCTCATCCGCACCACATGCAGTGTTGGACCATTGCTGTGGCCAGACGTGAATTTCGCATTCATCTATATCGACATTCAGTTGTTCAACTGCCTCATGGACACATTCGTCTATGCTTCGCCAAGTCATCATCGCCATTATACCCTGTGCTGAAAATTCGTCAAACAAATTTACTATACATTTTGAAGAACCTTTATACCTTCGAGAGAAGATTTTTGCGTTTTTTTCGAACAAAGTATAAATGTTGCATCATAGTAAGCAATTTTTGATCGTCTGGGTCGAGGTACACTGTACGGGGATCACGAAGACTGAAATTATAAGTCAAGGGATATATTTTTGAAAATGACGCTACATCTTGCTCTTTTGGCTTTTGTCCTGCGGGGGTGTTCTTAATCTTGTCATGTAGAGTTACCAAATCATGACGATTCCGTATTAAATTTTGAGATAATTTCTGAAGCCAATTCATGAATTTATTTCTTTTATTTTTAGATTTTCACCTTTGTATAATGAGACGAAATGGAAGATATCATCGGCTACACCGCAGGCATTCTAACTATTATAAGCTTTATTCCTCAGGTAATTAAGAGCTGGAGAACAAGGAAAACAGGAGATTTGTCTATCATTACATTTTCATTGTTTATGATATCGGCGTTGATATGGACTATTTATGGGTTATTAATTTTATCTATACCAATAATATTTACTAATTTGATTGTGTTTGCTTTAGTTATGTCTATACTACTTGTGTCTATGTTTCCTAAACTTTAGCTAGAAAAGATTGCACCACTCCCTTTTGCTTGTCCTCTTGGGTCGAATCCCAGACTGTGGTTAATTTATCGCTTTTATTGAAATCATCAGCTACTATGACCATCTTGCCGAGCTTTTTCTTGCCTTCAACTACACCAGGATAACAAAAAGCAACCAATTCAGTACAACTAAATCTATGTGTGTCCTTAAAATCAAATCCAAAATCATAAGGTTTGCCCACTATAGATTTAGCTAATTTGATCGCTTTGTTGATTTTCGTCTTTGTTTTGCTAGTGGGATAACGCAATATTAACATGTGGTCTGTCCGCATAAATTCTACTAGAGTTTCTTGAATGACACCTTCACTGACTGAGTGGATAACTTGTTCTGGTTTGTCCCCCTCATCGCCTATGTACAAACCACAGTGTGTCCAGAAACCAGGCAAAGCATATGTACTAAAATACCCATCATATCTTCTTATTAAAATATCGCCAGGTTGTATTAGATCTCTTATTGTGTAGTAATGTTTTCCTCTTAGTTTATATCCATGGGCGTTTATCTGAAACCACATTGGATGTGTCCATCCGAATACTTTTATGTCACCTAAGAATGTGAATAATTTTCTCTGGAAACGATAAAGTAAACTTATCTTTTTTTTGCCTGAGCGCATTTCAAGTCTCCCCGTACGTTTTTACTGCGAGATGAACTACAAATCCTGCAATTTACAGATGAATAGTTGTGCATTGTGTAGAAAAGTATTCCTTAACTTCGCCGAAACAATAGAAAAACATGGTATAATACAGAAGGGTTGTTCCATAAAATTGCCCAATAACAATCATGATTAAATGCTCTAAAATAACTCTCAAGTACTCAAACACAAACAAGAAAAATAATCTACACACATTCCTGTCCGAGTACAAAAGCGTCGTCAGCACATTCATTAGTATGCTTTGGAAAGAAGAAAAAGCCCCTAGACTAATACCTAAAGAACAAACCAAACAAATTAATACGTGGCTCTCACAAAGAGCCATTCAATGTGCTGGGAAACAAGCATCTGCTATAGTTAGAGGAACTAAAGTAAAACAGAAGAGAAGACAATTCGTTTATGAGAAATTCATATCAGGGGGCAAGCAT
>SDBT01002889.1_pt1 | contig 29949 bp, 31 predicted proteins | sample 2277101 | NCBI WGS metagenome assembly SDBT01 (sample SAMN10404973, study PRJNA504765) | marine sediment metagenome | isolation source: marine sediment core GS10_PC15, 103 cmbsf | place: Arctic Ocean: Southern Knipovich Ridge | collected 2010
CTTTGTACTGCGGTAGTTTTGTTCAAGGTTGAAAACCCTGCTCTCCGGAAAATCTTTCGAGAAGTTTAAAATGTTACGGAAATTTGCGCCCCGCCAACCGTAGATTGCTTGAGCCGCATCGCCAACGATAAAAATGTTTCTTCTGGCTCCCGCTAGTAGCTTAGTTAACTCGTACTGGGCTTTATTTGTATCTTGATACTCATCAATTAGAATAAATTCCCAGCGGGTTTGATATTTTTTTAAAATCTTTGGATGTTTTTTGAAAAGGACGACGGTTTTAAACAAAAGATCTTCAAAATCAGCTCCGTGTTGTTTTTCCAGCCTTTCTTGATAAGCTTTATAGACTCCAGCCACTATTTCCTGTTGAAAGAAGCCTTGAGCGAGGCTTTCGTACTCTTTTGGCCCGATAAGTTCATTTTTTGCCTCCTCAATCGACCAGCGGATTTTGCCTGGGGAAAACTGCTTTGGATCGATATCAGCTTCTTTCATCAGGTCTTTTATCAAAGCGAATGAATCTACTTGATCAAAAATAACAAATCTGCTGCCAAGTCCAATTTCGTAACCGTCTTCCCGCAAGATTCTTGCACACACAGCATGAAAAGTACCCATCGCCGGCATTTCGCCCTTGCTTCCTAAAAGTTTGGCAACTCTCCCCTTCATTTCATTGGCCGCTTTGTTGGTAAAAGTAACGGCGAGAATTTTTCTTGGATCAATCTTATGGTTGTTGATTAAATAGGCAATTCGGTGGGTGATTACGCGGGTTTTCCCACTTCCTGGTCCGGAAAGGACTATTGCAGGGCCGTGAAAGAAATTCGCCGCCTTTTTTTGGTCTGGATTAAGATGCACCAAACTATCCATATTGCTAATCATAACCAAAAATACCAATTGATAAAAGTGACAACACGTCAAAATTTTTATGATATACTATAAAACGCAGGAGGGTATTTATGTCTATCCAATTTATCGATTTTTATGCTGATTGGTGTGGGCCATGTGTGGCTATGAAACCTGTTCTTGAAGAGCTAGAAAAAGAGCTCGCTGGCGAAGTAGAAATAAAAAAAATCGATGTAGACGAAAAGCAAGACGAGGCAAGTAAATACGGTGTAATGAGCATACCCACGTACCTTATTTTAGAAGACGGAAAAGAAGTTGGCCGTTTTGTAGGAGTTACAAGCAAAGAAGTAATAAAAAATAAAATCTCCAAATACACCTCTTAACTCCTCCTTCCATTTTGTTTCGTGATAATATAGAAGAGATGAAATCTATAGAGGAAGCAAATGTTTCTGGGAAAAGAGTTATTGTCCGTTGCGATTTTGATGTTCCTCTTCATGACGGAAAAATTGAGGATGAGTCCAGAATAGAAAACGTGCTACCAGCACTAAGAATCTTATTAGAAAAAGGTGCATCACTTGTTCTCGTTTCACACGCAGGTCGGCCGGATAAACCAGATCCAAGTTTAAGTTTAAAGCCGGTACGGGAGATCTTAGAAAAAGCACTAAATCAAAAGATAGATTTTCAAGAAAAATTACAGATAAACCCAGAAGCAAGAATCAATTTTCTAGAAAATATCCGCTTTTGGCATGAAGAGGAGGAAAACAACGAGAGTTTTGCCAAAAACCTAGCTTCTTTAGGACAGATTTACATAAATGAGTCTTTTGCTACGTCGCATCGATCCCACGCTTCGATGGTTGGAATTCCTAAATTTCTTCCGTCGTACGCCGGAATTAATCTTTTACGGGAGGTGGAAGAATTAAGAAAGATGTTGGAAAATCCGGCGCGGCCTTTGGTAGCAATTATCGGCGGTGCAAAATTGGAAACAAAGCTCCCAGCGATTTACAACCTAGCTAAGACTGCGGACAAAGTGTTGGTTGGCGGTAAATTAATGTTCGAAGTCAAAATTGCAGCTTTGCCCGAAAATGTTGTAGTAGCGCATGATGACATTGAGACAAAAGATATTGGTCAAAACTCAATAAACTTGTTTAGAGAATTAATAGATAGCGCGAGTACTATAATTTGGAATGGCCCGATGGGAGTTTTTGAAGAAGATAGATACATGAAAGGTACTGAGGAAGTCGCGGTTAGTGTGATAGAATCAAAAAGTTATAGCGTGGTTGGTGGTGGTGATACAATTGCCGCTTTGAACAAACTGGGGTTACTTGATAAGATTAGCTTCGTTTCCATGGGTGGTGGTGCAATGCTAGATTTTTTGGCAGGTAAGAGACTACCTGGTTTGGAAGCATTAGAGAAGTCACATAATGAATAAAAAACCGCTTGTAGTTGCTAATTGGAAGGCAACAAAAACAATAAAAGAGACGATCGATTGGGTGAAGGAGGCAAAGGCCGAGTTAGAAAAAATTGACTGGGCCGATATTGTAATTTGCCCGCCGTTTTCATCACTCCCCGCCGCCGTTTCTTTGTTCGAAGGTACAAACATAAAGGTAGGTGCACAGGATGTATCGAAATTCAAAAAAGGTGCCTACACCGGTGAAGTTAGTGTAGAAATGCTTGATGGGTTGGTGAAGTATTGCATCGTGGGCCATTCCGAGCGAAGAAAATATTTTGGCGAGAGTGACCGCGATGCGGGCGAAAAAGTCAAGTTACTATTAGGATTCGGAGTGACTCCAATCCTTTGTGTCAGCGATCTTGCGCAAATGGATTCATATCTTGCTGGGGGAAAAGAAATTATTGAGGCAGCAGAAAAAATTGTTTTTGTTGATGAGCCACCAAGTGCAATTAGTGGAGGAGGCGCTTACCGTCCAGATAGTCCTGAAAACGCCAATATAAATGCAGGTAAAATAAGCGAAAAGATAGGTAAGAGAGTTGTAACATTATATGGGGGTAGTATTAATCCAGAAAACGCTGCAGCTTTCTTCTCGCAAGAAAATATTGATGGGGGTCTGGTTGGACAAGCAAGTACTGATCAAAAAACCTTCCTAGGATTATTTAATTCTTTCAGGCAAAGAATATAGGGAGAATTCATGCAATACGTTGATTTAGGGAACGGGCCGACAATTTTCCAGGAAAGAAAGCAAAAAAAGCGAAAAAGACTAATTCTGTTAGGCGTCGGTTTAATTTCAGCCATCGTGATCGGGGTGGTTGGATACGCATTTTATTGGCCTCTTTCCGCGTTGGTAGGAGAATTTTTAAGAAACCCGGGTATAGCTTTGTCGTTTTTCCGTGACCCAAGCGGACAATTAAAATCTACTAATGGTAAAACAAATCTTCTAATATTGGGGATAGATAAAAGGTCAAACGTTCCCTACACATTTGTTGGTCCAAATGGCAAACAGGAGCGCAATGGATTTTTATCCGACACCGTAATTGTTGTATCTGTGGATTTAGATTCGAAAAAGACCTCACTCGTCTCGATACCTCGTGACACATGGGTGTCTATCCCGGGCTGGAATAATTTTCCAGCAAGCGAAGGAAAAATTAACTCAGCGTACTCGCTCGGGGAGGCTTACAGCTATGTTGGTGGCGGTTTGAAGCTGGCGGAAAAGGTAGTTACAAAACACCTTGGTGTACCGATTCACTACGGCGTTAGAATTGATTTTGAAGGATTCAAAAAAGCAATTGATACTTTGGGTGGGGTCGACATTATAGTCGAAAAAACCTTTGACGATTATAAATATCCGGTTGAGGGTAAAGAGACCGCGAATTGTGTTAGTGGCGGTTACTACTGTAGATTTGAGCATATACATTTCGACAAGGGAAAAACACATATGGATGGGGATACTGCTTTGAAATACGCTCGTTCAAGGAGTGGTACAAACGGGGAGGGCAGTGATTTTGCCCGAGCTCGGCGCCAGCAGAAAGTGATTCAAGCCACGCTGAAAAGCGCCTTATCAATAAAAAATCTTCTTGATCCTGTAAAAATGAACCGCTTCTTTCGGGATTTTGGTGAAACTGTAGAAACTGATTTTGAAATAGCATCGGTACCAGCGTTGGCGAGGTTAGCAAAAGAGACAGATTATAAAACAATGAGAACGTTCGTGCTAGATACAGCTTCTGGTTTGATGCACACTCCAAGCCCGAATTTATACGGTGGGGCATACGTAATCGTTCCAAAAAATGGTTGGGATGAAGTAAAAGCTAAAGTCAAACAGTTTCTTAACCCACCAGCAACAAAAAAAGAATGATTTATCTCATCCACGGACAAGATCAGGTCGATTCGCGTAGATATCTAATAAGACTAAAGAGTAGCTACGAAAATGTCGAAGCTGTCTCTGGTAGAAATCTAGGTAAGGCAGAATTAGAAAAAGCCTTCCAACAAGCTTCCCACCACTTATACACAACAAAAGCAGCTTTTTTAATCGAGTATTTTTCCGGCGAGTGGGGTATTTTCCCAAAAAAACTACCTGAGGGTGTTGATATTATTTTGTGGGCTGATAAAAAGATTGATTTGGGTATGGTTCAAGTAAAGAACCTGTCTTTTGACCGAGTGAAAAAGCCAACCGCCTTTAAGCTGAGCGACGCTATTCTTTTTAAGAAGGAGAGAGAGGCCTTGACTATAGCCGCGCAGCTATTAGCGATCAAAGAACCGCCAGAAAAAATAATTGGGGCGATCGGCCGTGGCTTATACTTAGTTTATGCTGCTAAGTCCGATTCTTTACAAACGGCCCAACTGCCAAAATTTGCCAAAGAAAAAATTCTAGATCAAGCAGGCTTGTGGAGCAAACTAGCTTTAAAGAAAGCACTTGTTTACTTACTGAGAAGCGATTTGTCCATAAAAGAAGGTGCAAAATCCCCGCAGGTTTTTACCACTTTAATTAGTAGGGTAGGTTCTCTTTAACTTCGTGAGTTATAAATTATTTTGGGGCGAGCTCAAGCTCTTCGAAGACGTCTTTATCCAAAGTGGGATCAAGCTCCTCCATTTGTTTTTGAGTGGGCTGGGGTATAGTGCTCGAGCTTTGCCATTTGAAAATCTGAAACGCTACAAAAACGGCAACTGCGATCAATGTTAGAAGGAAAATAGGTATTAGGTTTTTACTCATCTGCTTCCTCCACTTGGCTTGAAGTTTCCGTGCCTGTTTCATTTTGCACACTACTGATTGGGACGAATTTTATGTTCAAGTAGTAGCTAGTAACGTTTAAGGTGTGCAACAGTACACCTTCATCGTCCTTGGATATTGAGACCGTTGAAACGTCACTTGTTCGGATAAACTCCTCCAGAGACTTCAAGAATGTTCTAAATCTGGGGAAAGAACCTTTCAAAGTCACAGTGTAAGCCATCTTTTTGGATTGAAGGTTTTCCTTAGATTTCGGCTTAGATAAAGCAACATCTGTAAACTGGGTACTGGCTATTTCTAGCTTGGCTTTTTTTACCATCGCTTCAACTTTTTTCAGGTAGGGTGTAAAGTCTGAGCCGATTGGCAAAGCAAGATCTAGAATCGGTAGATCAAACCTTACTTCCGCCAAATTCGCTTCGGCAATTTGGAGGTTAGCTAATTTTGTCTCCAAAGATTTGTTTACAATTCTCGCATCGGAGATCTCCCTATTTAGCTTGGTGATGTGTTGAATAGCTGGATAAATCAAAACGACCAGTACAATTAGTAATATTATCGTGGCCAAGATAGTAAAGTAGTTTTTTGCTGAGCCGTTTGTAGCTAACGCCCCAATTTGTTTGTCACCTTGCTTGGCTGACAGCACTAGCGACCTCCTCTGAAAAACTAGCCTGAATTATCAAAGATTTTGCCGAAAACTTATAATTTTTGCTTTGTTCCGATGGCGATTCTAGCTCACTAATATCCAAACCAACGAGCTTTTCCGACTCTGAAAAAGCACTAATTAGGGTTTGGAGCTGTTTCGGCGTTTTGAAAGAGCCGGAAAAGGAAATTTCCTGCTCTTCAATATTTAAGGTTTTTAACTCCATTCCCTTGGGTAAAAGTTTTAAAAATTCGGTTAGCACAAGATTATTTTCGAAATGATCACTTCTTTGCTTCTTTATTTCATTTACTCTTTGTTGGACTAGACGAAATTCTGTTTCAAGCACATTTTGTGCAGAGACCTGACTACTTTTGTACTGAATATCCTCCTTTAGGCCCTGTTTGTCAGTGGAAAGCTTAATGCTGAGGATGAAGATAGCGATGGCAATAATTTCTGTAATGATAATTAAATAACGTCCAACTGTGAGTGCCCAATGAGTAGCGGTTCCAAGAGTACCGCTAGGTTCCTCACTCGGCATTAGGTTGATATTTATTTCGGGAGCAGCCTTTTGGACAGCCTTTACCATCTTCTACCGTTATAATACATCTCGCCCATTTTTTGAGCAAGACGAACTTTAGCTTTAGTATAGCAAGTTTTGGCTACTTTTGACTAGAGCTTTTTGAAGTTTTGGTACTACGTTTAGCAGTAGTGGTTTGTGACTTTCCACGTTTAGCTTTTGAAGTTTTTGAAAGAAGGAGAGCGAAGCGACCTTTTTTTCGATCGGCTCTTCCTTTGGGAATCACTCCCTTTTTTGCAGCGGAATCCAAAGCAGAATAAGCTTCCCTTAGAGCTTCTTTAGTTGGTTTGGAAGTAAAGTTTTTTACGGCAGTCTTTAAAGCCTCTTTGGTTCTAAAATTGAAAGTTTTCTTTCGAACCGAAACCCTCAGCTTCTTTTTTGCTGATTTTATTACTGGCATAAGGGCAAATAATAACAAACTATTGGCACAGATTCAAGTTGCTGGTATTATCTATAAACATGGTAAGACGATTTTTCAAAAGAAGCACTGCCATTTTCTTCAGACGGCAAACAACAATCATGTCCGCTGCTACGATAATGATGTTTTTGGTGTTGGCTTCTCGGATCCTGGGACTAGTGAGAAACAGATTTTTAGCTCATTTTTTCCCAATCGAGACGCTTGATGCGTATAAAGCAGCGTTTGTAGTACCAGATTTTTTGGCCAATATTCTTATCACGGGGGCATTATCAGTCGCTTTTATTCCCGTTTTCACCTCATACCTTGCTTCAAAAAAGGAAAACGAAGGCTGGCGTGTTGCTTCATCGATGTTGAATATAGCACTTTTATTTTTCGCTGTCCTCGCGGTTATCCTTTTCATTTTTGCCGAGCCGATAAATAAGAATCTCGTTGTACCTGGATTTAGTGGCGACCCCGAAAAACTTGCCCTGACAACCAATCTTACGAGGCTAATTTTAGCCGGAGAATTTTTGCTAATAATTGGCGGCTTTTTTACGTCGGTGCTTCAAAGCTTTCATCGATTTATTATCCCAGCTCTCGCGCCAGTACTTTACAACCTTGGTGTTATAATCGGGATTTTGTGGCTGAGACCTTTTTTTGGTTTGATGGGAGTTGCTTGGGGAGTGGTGCTAGGTGCTGTTTTTCACGTTTTAATTCAGCTAGCTCTTTCAAGGAGATTTGGTTTTAAATACAAATTTGAGTTTAAACTTAGAGATCCAGGAGTTTTGAGAATATTAAAACTTGCCCTGCCGAGATCCGCTAGTATAGGTTTGGCTCAAGCGGAGTGGTGGGTGAGTATTTTTCTTTCCTCGATTCTTGTTAGCGGAGGTTTTTCTGGTTCAGTCGCAATACTGGGTTTTGCTGCTGATATTCAGAATTTTCCGGTTGGGCTTTTTGGTATCACATTTGCCGCTGCGGTCTTCCCAACCCTTTCGGCAGAATGGGCGGCGAACAGAACAGAGGATTTCAAAAATACATTTCTGTCAACTTTTCACCAGGTTCTTTATCTTACTGTCCCGATTAGTGTGCTCTTGATGGTTCTTAGAATACCAATAGTGAGAATTATGCTTGGTAGCGGTTTCTTTGATTGGCCTTCAACAGTAGCCACTGCGGTAACGGTTTCTTATTTCGCCATTGGAATTTTTGCTCAATGCACGTTCTTTATACTAATTCGTGCTTTCTATTCACTTCAAGACGCTGCCACGCCACTCAAGGTTGCTGCAGCTTCTTTGATATTTCACGGCCTGATTAGCGCCTTCTTCGTCTTCCGGCTTGCCGGAGTAGTTGCGATTCCTGTTTCGCTACTAGGTTTAGCTGCAGCCCTGACAGGAATTTTTAGCACCGCCATTCTGCTTTATCTGTTGGACAGAAAAATCGGCGGTTTTGATAAAAGAAAACTTTTTATTCCAGCTGCTAAGATATTTTCTTCAGCAGCCTTGATGGGTATCCTGCTTTACATTCCGTTACATTTCAAACTCGGAGAATCTTACGTAATCGACTATATAATTGATACTACGCGAGCCTTTAACTTACTAGTTCTTACTGGAGCTGCAATTGCCTTTGGTTTGGCAATTTATGTGTGGTTAACTTGGTGGCTAAAGAGTGAAGAATTGAAAAGCTTCTTGCGTTTGATACCGGATGTAAAGAAGCTTCAAAAATTCCTTATTTTCGAAGAAAAAATCGATTCATCTACTCCCGGAACTTCATGAAAAACATCCGTAACTTTTCAATCATTGCTCATATTGACCATGGTAAGTCCACTTTAGCTGATCGGCTACTTGAAGAAACCGCTACTATTCCAAAGGAAAAACTATCACCCCAGTACCTAGACAAACTTGATTTGGAGAGGGAGAGAGGAATAACAATTAAACTGGCTCCGGTGATGATGAAGTATGGAGGTTATAGCCTAAATTTAATTGACACTCCGGGTCACGTCGATTTTTCATACGAAGTAAACCGCTCTTTAGCAACAGTGGAAGGAGCTATTCTTCTTGTCGATGCCACCAAAGGAATTGAAGCCCAGACTCTAAGCAATTTTCTTCTAGCGACCGAACAAAAACTAAAAGTGATCCCAGCGATTAATAAAATTGACCTTTCAAATGCGCAAATTAAAGAAACAACCAATCAGTTGGTAGGCAGTCTAGGTTTTGACGAAAATGGAATTTTCAAAGTAAGTGCAAAAACCGGTCAAGGCGTTCGTAAGTTACTAAACGGTTTGATAAAAGAGGTTCCAGAGCCAATAGGTAGTCAAGAAAAACCTTTTAAAGCGCTCGTTTTTGATTCTTTTTACGACCAATTTAAGGGAATAGTAGCTTACGTGCGAGTTTTTGATGGAGAGGTAAGAAAAGCTGAAAGAATTAGATTTTTACGAACTGGACAAGAATCAGAAGCGGACAGTTTAGGATATTTTTCTCCAGAGTTAAAAGAAAAAGACGTATTAACCGCTGGAGAAATCGGTTGGATTGCCACGGGATTAAAAGAAGTTAGTAAAGTTAGAGTTGGAGACACGATTTCTCTTATGGGGAAAAAAGTCGAGCCTCTACTCGGTTACAAAGAAAGCAAACCGATGGTTTTTGCTGGGCTTTTTCCTGTTGACAGGGACGATTTCAAGTTACTAAAAGGTTCCTTGGAAAAATTAAAGCTCAATGACGCGTCACTTACGTACGAGGTAGATAACTCACCTGCTTTGGGTTTTGGTGTGAGGGCAGGATTTTTAGGGCTGCTTCACATGGAAGTAGTCCAAGAAAGGTTGGAAAGAGAGTTTGGACTGGAGCTAATTATTTCCTCACCGACAGTTCGTTACAAAATTATTAAAATAAACGGAGAGGAATTAGTCGTTTCAAATCCAAGCAGTTTGCCTAAACAGACAGAAGTTAAAGAAATTTTAGAGCCTTGGGTGAAAGGGAGCATAATAAGCACGAAAGAATTTCTTGGTGCGATTTTAGAGTTAGTAAATTCTCGACGAGCAGAGATTAGTAATATCGAATATTTTGGGGATAAGGTAAAAATTTCTTGCCGACTACCTTTAAGTGAAATAGTCACCGATTTTTACGATAAGCTCAAAACCGTTTCTAGCGGATTTGCCAGTTTTGACTATGAGCTAGCCGATTTTCGGCCAATCGACGCGGTTAAACTCGAAATTCTGGTTGCCAAGGAACCAGTAGATGCTTTATCGCAAATTATTCCCAAAGAAAAAGCTTTTCGTACAGGTAAGGCTTTAGCCCAGAAACTAAAAGAAGTGATTCCTCGACAGCAATTCGAAGTTTCCTTGCAAGCTTCAATCGGCGGAAAAATAATTGCCGCAGAGCGTATTCCAGCCTTTCGCAAAGATGTTACAGCAAAACTTTACGGCGGAGATAGAACGCGCAAGGATAAGCTTCTCAAAAAACAGAAAAAAGGGAAGCAGAGGATGAAAATGGTCGGTCGCGTCCAAATCCCCCAGGAAGCATTTTTATCTATTCTTAAAGTTTGATTTCGGTTATGTTATGAGATATAATAGTCGCAGCCTGCCTTCCGGACACGGCTATGGTAACTATTCTACCTTCCGCAAGCTTAACTTCAGTCCAACAAGCAATTTCCGATATTTACGCCATTCCAGACGATCGGTTGTATAGTGTCTGGGATCTGCTCAGCAATCAAGAAAGGTTCACGATGAGAGCTTTAAAGGGGATTAGAAAGGATGATATGGGCAAGCTAAAATTAAATTTGGTTATTTCTTTGTCTTGGCTGATGGCGATTATGAATAGATTTCACATCGACTTGGAGATGAGTGTTTGGAACAGGTTTCCATTTCTGTGTTCTTATTGTGGAAAGACGCCTTGTGTCTGCAAAAAAGAGCACCCAAAAAAGCGGGTTAGGATACTGCAGTACCATTCGAAGAAACCAAATTCGTTGAGCAAATTTCAAGAAATGCTTCGGATCATTTACCCTACCGAGCAAAGAACACTTGAGCAAGCCGGAATTCATTTAGCCGAAGAGTTAGGTGAGCTAAGCGAGGCAATCCACCTATTTCTGGGGGAGCATAAAGAAAAATATTTCAAAACAATCGAGGAAGAAGCAGCGGATTTATTTTCTTGCTCAATAGGCGTGGCTAATTCAGCAGGGATCGATGTAGCGAGTGAGTACGCCATACTTTTCAAAAACAACTGTCACGTGTGCCACAAATCCCCATGTATTTGTAACTTCCCCCTTGTCGCTAAATTCAAATCTTAAGAACGACACCTGCTCTTGACATCTTTTAGCACTCGTGGTAAATTGGTGCTACCCTGAAGCTATCTAGGTTCCAGGCAAGTTTTTGACAGGACCGCGGGTATGGCTGAACTTTCCGAAAGAAAAAAGCAGCTTCTAAAGGTAATAATTGAGGAATATATTGAAACCGCAGTACCGGTTGGAAGCGAATCCATTGTTGAAAAGCACTCTCTTGGAGTTTCTCCAGCCACAGTTCGTAATGAAATGGTTGCCCTCACTCACGAAGGCTATCTTTCCCAACCCCATACCAGTGCCGGTCGTTCCCCGACTCCAATGGGCCTAAAATTTTACATAAAGGAGCTAATGAAGGAGCAGGATGTACCGGTAAAGGACGAAGTCGAGATCAAAGAAAACCTTTGGGATCATCGTTTCCATTTCCATAGACTACTTAAACAAGCAACAAAAGAACTAGCAGAAAAAACAGGTGGTTTGGCTGTTGCTAGTACAGAGGAAGGTGACGTCTATCATTCTGGCGGTTACAGCATTTTAGATATGCCAGAGTTCGTCGACATGGATATGACAAAAACTCTTCTTATGCTGGTGGATCGCCACGAAATGTTAAATGAAATTTTGGATAGAGCAGTGATAAACGAGCCGGTTATCGTGCTTTTAGGAGATGAACTCGGAGCCGATTATTTGGAATATTGTGGCTTTGTGTTAGCGCCTTTCGGTGCTGGAAAGAAAAACGCTGGGGTTATTGGTGTTCTTGGACCGAGCAGAATGAATTATCCTCGGATAGTTCCTAAAGTCCGTTATTTCGGTGATCTACTTTCCGAACTTGTTAGCACTTGGTAAAATGCCCAACTAACCTCAGGAAGAAATCTCTAAATTATGGCCAAAGCAGCGAAGAAAAAGACGGACAAAACCCAGGAGTTAGAAAACCAGCTCAAGCGCGCGTTAGCAGATTATGCAAATTTACAAAAAAGAATAGAAGGGGAGAGAAGGGAGTTGGCAGAGTACTTTAAAAGTGTGTTTGCTTTTAAGTTTCTACCAGTTCTTGATAGTTTGGAAGCAGCGTTGAAAACTGTTAACCAAGAAGCCGCTGGTGGTATAGAACAGGGATTAAAATTAGCAGTGGAGCAATTCAAAAAAGTATTGGAGGAAGAAGGAGTAGAGGAAATTAGGATAGGCGATGGTTTTAATCCATCTCTTCACGAGGCGGTTGAAGTCGTGCCTGGAAAACAGGATAATAAAATTGTTGAGGTAGTCGCAAAAGGTTACAAACTGGGAGAAAAAATTTTAAGGCCGGCAAAGGTCAAAGTGGAAAAAAGAGAAGAAAAAAATAAAAAATGATTCGGATTCTTTCGCTTTTATGGACACTGCTAATAGCATTTATTGTTACCGGAGTAAGTTTCTTTTATTTGCGTGGTGAGGCGAGAGGTTTTCCCTTTAGTTTTTCTAAGGGGAGTGCGGAAGAAATTAGTGCAAACGGAGTTGATATAAGCATCTGGTCGGTAGCACTAGATATAGTTTTTTGGTGGCTTATTTTTAGCATTCTTTGGGTAGTTTTGAAAAACTATATTTTTGAAAGTTAGAAGGAGCTTACGTTGGGAAAAATTAAGCCGTGCTTTGCACGACGTAATTTCCGACAGGATTATTGTAGAAAGGATTAAAGTATGTCGAAAATTATTGGTATAGATCTTGGAACAACAAACTCGGCAGTTGCCGTAATTGAAGGTGGCCAGCCAAAAGTCATTCACAGCGCCGAAGGGGAAAATATTATCCCCAGCGTTGTAGATCCAACAAAGAGAATTGCCGGTCGTGTGGCAAAAAGGCAACAAATAGTCAATCCAAAACAAACAATATTTTCAATCAAGAGACTGATGGGTCGCCGCTTCAAAGATGCCTTGGTTCAGGAAGATATTAAGTGGCTTCCTTACGAACTCAAGGAAGGAAAAGATGGAATGGTAGTGGTGGAAGTTGATGGAAAACAATATACACCGCAGGAGATTTCAGCAATGATTTTGCGGAAAACAAAAACCGATGCGGAAAGTTATTTAGGTGAAAAAGTCACTGAAGCGGTTATTACTGTTCCAGCCTATTTTGATGATTCTCAGCGTCAAGCGACAAAACAAGCCGGTGAAATTGCCGGCTTAACGGTCAAAAGAATTATCAATGAGCCGACTGCAGCTTCGCTTGCGTACGGTCTCGACAAGGAAAAAGCCCACACTATTGCTGTTTACGATCTTGGCGGTGGGACTTTTGACATTACTATTTTGGAATTAGGCGAGGGGGTCTTTGAAGTTAAATCCACTGCCGGCGATACCCATCTTGGTGGAGACGACTTTGATCAGAAAGTTATTAACTACCTTGTTGGCGAATTTAAAAAAGAGCAAGGTGTAGATCTAACAAAAGATAAACAAGCTTTGCAAAGACTTCGCGACGCTGCTGAGAAAGCAAAAGTAGAGCTCTCGACTACAACGGAAACTGAAATTAACATTCCTTATATTACTGCTGATGCTTCTGGGCCAAAACACTTGGTGAGGAAACTTACTCGCGCCAAACTAGAAGGGTTAGTAGCTGAGCTGATCGAAAAAAGTTTCGACGCAGTGAGCCAGGTTTTGAAGGATGCAAAGATTGAGGCTAACAAAATCGATGAAGTGGTTCTTGTCGGTGGGCAGACTAGGATGCCGGCAGTTCAGGAAAAAGTAAAAGAATTCTTTGGTAAAGAGCCACACAAAGGTATCAATCCAGACGAAGTCGTAGCAGTTGGTGCGGCAATTCAAGGAGCAGTTCTGGCCGGCGAAATGAAAGAAGTTGTCTTGCTTGACGTTACACCACTTTCTCTCGGAGTTGAGACGCTTGGTCAAGTTATGACCACATTAATTACTAGAAACACTACAGTTCCAACATCAAAAGCAGAAGTATTTTCAACTGCAGCTGATAATCAAACATCTGTTGAAGTCCACGTGTTGCAAGGTGAGCGGCCAATGGCAGCAGATAATAAGTCTCTGGGCCGTTTTATTCTTGAGGGAGTTCCACCGGCGCCTCGGGGCGTTCCGCAGGTCGAAGTTACTTTTGACATTGACGCCAACGGAATTCTTAATGTGACCGCAAAAGAAAAGACAACTGGAAAAGAGCAGTCAATAAAAATTACCGGTTCTACCGGGCTTTCAAAAGACGAAGTAGAAAAAATTCAAAAAGAAGCTGAAGGTCACGAGGCCGAAGATCAAAAGAAGAAAGAGCTCATCGACGCACGTAATATTGCCGATACCCTCGTTTACACCGCTGAAAAAGCACTTAAGGATGCGGGCGAGAAAGTGCCAGGAGATGTAAAAAGTGAGGTAGAGGAAAAAGTAAAGGTGGCGAAAGAAGCAATCGGTGGTGAAGATCTTGAGAAAATCAAATTAGCTACCGACGAACTAGGTAAAGCTCTTCAAAAGATCGGTCCAGCCATGAGTCAGACCCCTCCAGGGTCCGACAAAACCGCCGCCGGCGCGCAGGAAGAAATAAAGGGTGAGAAAAAAGACGAGGAAAAGAAAGACGAACCTGTTGAAGGTGAAGTAGTTGATGAAGCTAAAGAGGGAAAAGATACTAAGGAGTAAGATGAAGTATAAGGGATTTCTGGTAGTTGATTTATAAGAATATAATAAATTTCAAACGGGAAGCAGCTAAGCGCTGGAGGGATGATCAAAATGCCCCTAAAAGTCGAAGATGGTGCTCTAGCGATATTTCTGGCCGACCAATTTTCGGGTGTGGATCTCAGACTCACATCTATGGGTCGGGATTGCGGGTTCTGGGTCTGGAGTGGCGCTAATGGATGTCATGAACGTTGCTCGGAGGTGGAGTTGCGGGAGGAACTCGGTGAGGACACCGGCGCGTTCGTCATCTCGATGATCAGGAAAGACGTTACAGCTTCCGACATCCTCAAAAGCCTGAAATCCTAGGGAGGTCTAGAGATGTCTCACAGATGGAAAAAAGCAACAGTGTGTTTCCCCTGCGAAAGGGGAGATCACGGTGGCTGTGTCAACAAGCAAGTGTGAACGACAAGCCAAGGAGAAAACGTGGCCCGTTCGGCAGCTTTCGTATGCCAGTGTAAGCGGTGTAGGGAACCGCGCACTTGGCAACAACAAGCGCAGGTGGCTAGCGTCTGAGGGATAGGTGGGAGAATGATCAATCCTAAACTCGCAGAAGTAACGGTGTACTTTGTCGATGTCTACGGTCCAACCATATGTTCTCGGTGGTTGTTTAAGACAGAGGAGGAACAGTCGCGTTTCAAACGAATAGTACTGCCATGGCCGGTGGGGTTCGCAAGCGGCAAGATTACTTTGGCTGAAGTGATGGCCGAGCTTGCGACGTTTGAGAACAACAACGTTCACATCATGACCGACCCCAGGGTCATTTTCTCGGAACACTTCCTGTCATGAAGACAAAGCGGAGAGGGATAAACAAGCCATCTACACCTGCCCTCTCCCATTTTTTATGATCCATAACACCAATTAGCAAAGACTTGCTATATCTGCTAAAATTTGGTTCAATAAGGTTTTAATTATGGCTAAGAAAGATTACTACGACGTACTTGGTGTTTCAAAAAAAGCAACAGATACTGAACTAAAAAGCGCCTACCGTAAAAAGGCAAGGGCGCATCACCCCGATGTGGATAAAAGCGATGGCGCTGACAAGCGATTTAAAGAAATAAACGAAGCCTATCAAGTGCTTTCCGATTCGCAAAAGAAAGAAGCCTATGATCGATTTGGCCATACCGCATTTCAATCCAGCACAGCTGGAGGGGCGCCGGGTGGTTTTAGTTATCAATACAGGCCTGGTGTAGATATTAATTTTGACTTCGGTGGGTTCCAGGATCCATTCGATATCTTTGAGCAATTCTTTGGCGCGCGCTCTCCGTTTGGTGGATCAAGACGACGTGGTCCAGGAACCGGTGCAGATCTTCATTACGAAATCATTGTTCCATTTGAACAAGCCGCCTTTGGTTTGGAGAAAAAAATTGAACTGTCTCGTCACGAAACTTGTCCGGAATGTGTTGGCAGCGGCGCTGAAAAAGGAACCAAAAAAACTACCTGTTCCACTTGTGGAGGAAATGGTCGGGTGCAACAAGCCACCCAATCGATTTTTGGCAATATAATTACAGCCCGTACTTGCCCAGCTTGCGGAGGCGAAGGTGACGCAATCGAAAAAAAGTGCCGAAAATGCAAAGGTTCTGGCCGCGCTAAAGCTATTAACGAACAGAAAATAAAAATTCCAGCTGGGGTAGATGATGGCGATACGATTCGTTTCCTGGGTCTTGGCGAAGCGGGCCAAAAAGGTGGAGGTTATGGCGATCTTTACCTTTCTATTCGCGTACTTCCTCATAAAGAATTCAAACGTCGTGGGTACGATATTTACTACAAGCAACCAATTTCGTTTTCCCAAGCTGCTCTTGGCGACGTTGTCGAAGTTCCTACGCTTGATGGCAAAGTGAAACTAAAAATTCCAGAAGGCACCCAAACAGGGACAGAATTTCGGTTGAAGGAAAAAGGTATGAAACATGATTCTTCTCGCGGAGATCAATACGTTCAAGTTAAAGTGAAAACTCCTACAAGAATTTCTTCAAGGCAGAAAGACGCGTTGAAAGAGTTGGAATAAAAAGAGGGAGCCTGACGGTGTACACAATCAGGCCCGAAACCAAGTACGAACCGTGTCTAACCCGCTCCCAGTATTGAAACACGGCCCGGCCTTTCACTTGATCTCTCCCCCTCTGTTGATGTCTTGGCTCCCGACCCAAGGTTGAATCTTGTATTTGGTGGGCGCAGAGCGAACTAAGTCCACAATGCGCCCAATCGATGGTATGCGCTCCCAGAGTCCGATAAGCTCGCAGGGGGTGCGGCGATGAGACTCGGAGAGCGCTAAGACACGCCGACTAAACATGCCTCCAAGATTTGTACCAACCGGCCAAGAGTCTCGGCTGTTACAGCCAGCTGGCGGTCCGCATGATGATACAATGCGCGGACCAGATTGATAAGTGCTGGTGGTGGGAAAACCAACGTCTAACCACGCCCGGGTGGGAGGGTACCCATGATGGCTAGATGCCGCACCCCACCATATATTAGTCCCGTTCGAATGAGCGAACAGGAATGGATCGTACTCTCATTTACTTCTTTACCTATACTAAAACACCTTCTCGCTTGCTTGTCAATATAGGTTTGTTAGGCGCAATTTTTCCAACAAACCTTGACCTTAAAGCAATAGATGGTTTATTATTGGCATGCTAAATTTGGGTTAGAAGTTTAAAGTGGCTTGAAATACCATTTATTTGGTTTGAAGGAGGAAATTTTAGATGGCTTTAAGAACAGAATTTGCTGCAGCTCTCAATCAAGCCGCAGCCGAGCGCGGGGTAGAGCCTGAGGATGTATTAAATATCATTGAAGAAGCGATGAAAAGCGCTTACAAAAAAGATTACGGTGGTGAAGCCGAAGAAATTGATGTGGAACTTGATTCTGACACAGGGGTAGCAAAAATATTTAAAGACAAAAAAGATGTTACTCCACCTGGCTTTGGTCGTATCGCTGCGCAAACTGCAAAGCAAGTGTTGCTGCAAAGAATCAGGGAGGCTGAAAAAGGGGCTATTTTTTCTGAATACGAAAAAAAGATCGGCTCGATCGTCAATGGGATGGTCCAGCGAGTGGAAGGTAGCAACATTGTTGTCGATCTCGGTAAAACGGAGGCCATAATGCCAGAAAGTGAGAGAATATCTGGGGAGGACTACCGACTCAATCAGAGGCTGAAAGTTTACATTATTGGTATTCGAGAAGGAAATCGCGGCCAAGAAATTGTTGTTTCCCGTGCACACAAAGGTTTGGTTGAAGGCCTTTTCAAACTTGAAGTGCCAGAGATCGGTTCAGGGATAGTTGAAATAAAAGGAATTGCTCGTGAGGCGGGGAACAGGAGTAAAGTAGCGGTTGCTTCTCGTCAACTAGGAGTGGATCCGGTAGGAAGCTGTGTGGGACAAAAAGGCGTTAGAGTACAAGCGGTTATAGCGGAATTAGGAAATGAAAAGATTGATGTGACTGCATATAGCGATGATCCAGCGAAATTTGTCGCTGCGGCTCTTTCTCCAGCGACTGTTGACAGGGTGAGATCAGATGAAAAAGAAAAAACTGCATATGTTGAAGTTCCTGAGGACCAGCTCTCACTTGCTATTGGGAAAGACGGTCAAAACGTGCGGTTGGCGGCAAAACTTACTGGTTGGAGGGTTGATATAAAAGGAGCAGAAAAACTTCAAGAAACGACAAAGGAGGAAAAAACGAAAGATAAGAAGTCAAAAGGCGACAAGGACAAAAAAGGAACAAAGAAAACAAAGAAAAGAAAAGTTAGCAAAAAGGCGACGACCAAAAAGACGAATAAATCTAAAGAGAAAAAATGAAAAAGATTCACGCGTATCTTTCGAAAATACGTAAGAACAAAGTAGAAACAAACTTATGGTTCGAAACAAAAAAGCAACAGCCAAAAATAAAGTCAAGATTGAGACCAGGCCGCCCGTTGTGGCTGTTCTTGGACATGTTGATCACGGAAAAACCACACTTCTTGACCATATCCGCAAAACTCACGTAGCTGAGAGAGAATTTGGTGGAATCACCCAACATATTGGAGCATATCAGATTGAGTATAAGGGAAGGAAAATTACTTTTATCGACACCCCTGGCCACGAGGCCTTTTCGGCGATGAGAGCTCGCGGTGGCCAAGCTGCTGATTTGGCTGTTCTCGTTGTAGCGGCGGATGATGGTGTTATGCCTCAAACAAAGGAAAGCATTGCCCACATCAAAGCAGCAAACACTCCATTTTTGGTTGCTATAAACAAGCTAGATCTTCCCAACGTAAATATTGAAAAAACAAAAAAGCAACTCTCGGAGGCGGGCGTGTTAGTTGAGGGTTATGGTGGGGATGTTGTGACAATGCCGGTTTCAGCAAAAACTGGACAAGGAGTAGATGATTTTTTGGAGATGCTTCTCCTTTTAGCCGATTTGCAGGAACTAAAGAGAGGCGAAGACAAACCTTTTAGTGGCGTGGTGATAGAAGCAAGACTGGATAAATTTAAAGGCCCACTAGCAACAGTTTTAGTAAAAGAAGGAATATTATACGTAGGAGACTCCGTTTACACTACAAGCGCAAAAGGGAAGGTTAAATATATGGCAGATGATAGCGGAGAAAAATTGAAAGAAGCAATCCCATCCACGCCAATTGAGATTTTAGGTTTTAGTAAAGTACCAAAAGTTGGCGAACAAGCTAAAACCTCAGCAGATGAACATAAGGAGATTGTTGAAAGAAGCCAAAAACTAGATATAAAGCAACGGATAAGCAAATTGAACGAAACTGAAATCCGCCTGATACTTAAAGCTGATGCACAAGGTTCTTTGGAAGCAATCTCGCAATCTTTAGAAAGTTTAAAGACCAAAGACCAACGGGTGAATATCTATTACTCAGGCACTGGAGGCATCGTCGAAAACGATGTTTTACTAGCATCTGCTACACAGTCTTTGATCATTGGTTTTAATGTTTCAATTAGTAAAGCGGCAGAAAAACTAGCGGAAGAAGAAAAGGTTTTGATCCGAAAGTACAATTTGATTTATGAACTTTTGGATGAGCTGAAAGAAGGGCTGGGAGCTTTGGCAGAGAAAAAAGAAGAAGAGACCGTGTTGGGTGAAGCAGAAGCGGTCAAAGTATTTAAAAGAAACGGCGGTTTGATAGCTGGTTGCGCCGTAAAAAAAGGGAGAATAAATAAAAACGATACCGTGGTTGTCAAAAGGGACGAAAAAGAAATCGGACGGAGTAAAATAGCTACGATGAAACATAGAGAAAGCGCTATCAACGAGGCTGGCGAAGGTGAAAATTTTGGGCTTGCTTTGGAAAAAAAGATTCACTTTACAAAGGGTGATATAATTTTAGCTATGGGGCGCTCCGTAACCAAGTAATACCCTGTTCAATAGTTTGGGTACTCTCGCGCCCTACAGCCGTTAGCGTGGCCTAAGGCCACTTGTAAATTATGCAAATTCAGGCAGAGAATTACGAATTGTTCGCAAATTTAATAAATTATTCCAAAAGTGTCTTAATTTTCGCGGGGAAAAACCCAGAATCAGATACTTTGGCCGCGGCTTTGTTTTTGGATGACACATTATCAGGCCTAGGTAAAAAAGTTCAGTTAGTAGCTAGCGGTAAAATAGCTGACGATTTTGTTCGATCCTCTGAAAAAATAAAAAGCAAAATTGAGCCTAAGAAGCTAGTCGTTTCTTTCAATTGGAAAAAAAATAAGGTCGATAAGGTAGGTTATAATCTGGAAGGCGAAAACTTCAACTTCATAGTTAGTCCGAGAAAAGGTTCAATTAAAACAAATGAAATTAAAATTTCCCAAAAGGGAGAAGAGGCCGATTTGGTAATTGTTTTGGGCCTTTCGTCACTAAGTAACTTAGACGAATATGAAAGAGAATATTTAGATAGCAAAGAAATCGTAAATATCGATAAGGGAACCGATAACCAGCTTTTTGGCAAGCTAAATTTCGTCAATGAAGCTGCTGATAGTATTTGTAGTATGGTCGGAAAATTGATCGAGGAAAATCAATTTACAGCGACACCGCAGGCAGCCGATTATCTATTGATTGGGTTGAGATCAGCAACTGAAGGGTTCAATTCCGTTTCTGATCCGGCTACATTTGAGGCGGCTGCGTTTTGCGCAAGAATCAAAAACGGAGAGATTAACAGACAAAAAAAGCAGGAATTTTTAAAAAATACTCAAATTCCTAAAGATTGGCTCGCGCCAAAAATATTTAAGTCAAAACAAGCCTCATAAGGCTTACCAAATTGAACCTTAGGTTCATTTTCTGCTATACTGAAGTTAGTAAGTAAGGTTTCGCTATTAAGTAACATAAGTAAGAATTATGGCACTGGAAAAAGAAGAAAAGAAAAAAATCTTGAAAGACTTTGCTCAGCATGAAGGTGACACAGGTAGTCCCGAAGTCCAGGTTGCCTTGTTGACTGAAAGAATAAAAAGACTGACAGGACATCTAAAAGGACATAAGCAAGATACTCATTCTAGACGTGGGTTACTACAAATGGTCAATAAGAGAAGAAGAATTTTAATATATCTTACAAAGAAAGAACCTGATCGTTATAAGGTGATAATACAGAAGTTGGGTTTGAGTAAGTAATTTCGGAAGGCCTCTTGCACACTTGTAGTAAAATTATTAAACTGTAGGTAACCCTGCGTAGGTTAAGGGATATTTTGATGGGGGAACGTTGATCCGCAACGGTAGTCTTGCACAAAAGGCCAGAAGATTGGTTGCAGGTCACAGCTCCCTTATCGCCCCCTTAGTCAAAGAAATATTTCATGACGAAAGAAAAAAATAACATTGTCCAAAAAGAAATAAATTGGGGTGGTAGAACCCTTTCACTACAACATGGAAAGCTTGCTCAGCAGGCGGATGGTTCTATCCTTGGCCGTTATGGCGACACGGTGGTACTTGCTACTGTAGTTTCCGCCCCACCTAGGGAGGATTGCGACTACTTTCCTTTAACCGTTGAATACGAAGAAAGATTGTATGCTTCCGGTCGCATTTCTACCTCGAGGTTCATTAAAAGAGAAGGAAGACCGACCGAAGAAGCAACATTGAACGGTCGGTTGATAGATCGCTCAATTCGACCACTTTTTCCAAAAGACTACTTCAACGAGGTTCAAGTAGTAATTACAATACTTTCTTACGATCAAAACAACGACCCCGATGTAATTTCTCTGCTTGCCACAAGCGCTGCTCTAGCTACCTCGTCTATTCCTTGGAATGGTCCTGTTGTTGGGGTAAGGGTCGGTTATCGAGACGGGGAATTTATTCTAAATCCAACAAAAGAAGATGAGCCCTTATCAGACCTGTCATTAACGGTAACCTTCAACAAAGAAAAGGTGGTAATGATTGAAGGAGCTTCCAGAGAGATACCAGAAGACGTTATCTTAAAGGCGATTGAGTTTGCAAAAGAAGCTGTTAAGCCGGTTTTTGAAATATTAAAGGCTGTGCAAAAAGAAGCATCGGTGGAAAAAGATAAATATGAGGTAGAGGAATCGACAAAGGAGGTCAAGGAGCAAGTTGTCAGCTACATAAAAAAGAATTTCAAAGACGATCTGTTTGATCCACTGAAAAGCTCGCGCGAGAGCCTCTCCGAAAATCTAAAGGAAACTTTGTACGAAGAATTTGAAGGAAAACTGCCAAAAACCGAGATGAGTGAGATCTTTGACAAAACGGTAAAAGCGTTTGTGCGTGAACAGATTGTTGAAAAAGAGAAGCGCCCTGACAACCGAGCACTTACCGATGTTAGACCACTGGAAATAGAGGTTGGAGTTCTTCCACGTACCCATGGGTCAGCCTTATTTAAAAGAGGCGATACTCAAGTTTTGACGATTGCCACTTTAGGTTCAACATCCCTGGAACAATTAATAGAAGGTATGGAGGGAGAGGCAAAAAAGCGATTTATGCACCATTATGAATTTCCACCCTTTTCTACCGGTGACGTGGGAAGAATGGGTCCGCCAAGAAGAAGAGAAATTGGCCATGGAGCCTTGGCAGAGAAGGCTTTGGTGCCAGTGGTACCTAACGATGAAAAGTTTCCCTATACAATCCGGCTAGTCTCAGAAGTGCTTTCTTCTTCCGGTTCTACATCAATGGCTTCCGCCTGTGGTTCAAGCCTAGCTTTAATGGATGCAGGTGTGCCGATTTCCGGCCCCGTGTCTGGGGTGGCCATGGGTTTGGTAACCGAAGGGGATAAGTACAAAATTTTGACTGATATTCAAGCGCTAGAAGATTATTACGGTGATATGGATTTAAAAATTGCGGGAACAGAAAAAGGGGTTACTGCGGTTCAGATGGACGTCAAAATCGAGGGCTTAACAAGCAAAATTATTTCAGAAACACTTCACCAAGCGCGCGAAGCAAGAGCAGTTATCAGGAAAAAAATGGAACAAGCCCTCCCCAAAGCTAGGGAGGAAATTTCCAAATACGCACCAAAAGTGTCCGTGTTAAAAATTCCCACAAAGAAAATTGGTGAAGTTATTGGCAGCGGTGGCAAGACCATTAACCGGATTATTGACGAGACCGGCGCGGCGATAGATATAGATGACGATGGAACTGTTAGCGTAACTAGTAACTCTGAAGAGGGTCTAAAAAAAGCAGTGAAGTGGATAGAAGACCTTACTCACGAGGTTAAACCTGGGGAAGAGTTTATCGGCGAAGTAAAAAGAATAATGAACTTTGGTGCTTTTGTTGAGATCCTCCCGGGAAAAGAGGGAATGGTACATATTTCGCAGCTGGCTCCGTATAGGGTTGAAGATATTAATAAGGAAGTCAAAATTGGCCAAAAACTGAAGGTCAAAGTACTTGAGACAGATCAACAAGGAAGAATAAACTTGACTCACAAGTCCGTAAGATAGATTTTGATGGAGAAGAATGAGCAAATAGCCTCTCTCGCACAGCGGCTAGATAATTGCACCCGTTGCGATCTATACAAAGGGGCAAACCGCGCTGTTGCCGGCGAAGGCTTACCAGATGCAAAAATTGTTTTCATCGGCGAAGCCCCTGGGTTGAATGAGGACGCGCAAGGCCGACCTTTCGTAGGAAACGCAGGGAAGTATCTTGACCTGCTTCTTTCAAAGGTTGGTTTGAGAAGAAAAGATGTGTTTATCACTAATGTAGTTAAACACCGGCCACCCCAAAACCGCGACCCGCTCCCAGCTGAAATTGCAGCATGTAGTGCTTGGCTGGAAAACCAATTGTCGGTGATCTCACCCAAAATAATTGTTACATTGGGAAAGTGGAGTTTAAATCGATATTTACCAGAGAAAAAAATTTCCCAAGTTCACGGAGAACCAGTAAGGATTCAAAACACGGTTGTAATCCCCATGTATCACCCAGCGGCAGCCTTTCGTAGGGTACAGATAGCCAAAGAACTAGAAGAAGATTTTCAGAAAAATAAAGGTTTACTGCAGAACCCGCAGCTTGCGGACGAAATCACAGAAGCTGCCAGTGAGGACGGGCAAGGGAGTTTATTTTAATATGAGCCGAAAATTCAAGTATAAAAACAGAAGACAAGAAAGTAGTAAGTTGAAATTCATTCCTCTTGGCGGAAATGGCCAGGTTACCAAAAATATGTTTGTTTATGAATATGGCGGCGACATTATTATTGTTGATTGCGGGATGGGTTTTCCTAGCGAGATGCTTTATGGCGTGGACATGGTAATTCCCGACATCTCCTACTTAAATGATAAGCGTGATAGAATTCGAGGTTTTTTCATTACTCACGGGCATGAGGATCATATTGGAGCACTTCCCTATGTGATTGACAAAATCTCCGCGCCAATTTATGCAACGAAGCTGACCATTGGTTTGATCAAAAATCGACTTAAAGAGGCTGGTAAAATCTCCTACGCTAATTTTGTGCAAGTGGAGCCAAGAAAAAAATACCAGCTAGGTACTTTTGGGGTTGAGGCAATTAGAGTAAGCCACTCAATTCCAGATTCGGTAGCTTATGCTATCAGCACGCCACTAGGCACTACTATTCATACGGGCGACTACAAATTTGATCCTAGTCCACTTGATGGCCGGCCTACAGATACAGAAGCGTTGACTGAATATGGCCGCCGAGGCGTCTTAGCTTTGATGAGTGACTGCTTAAGAAGTGAAAAGCCAGGAATGACCCTTTCCGAAAACACTATCAGACTAAGATTTGATGAAGCTATGAGTCAAGCAAAAGGAAGAGTAATAATAACTACCTTTGCTTCCAATGTTTCCAGAATACAACAGGCAGTTAGCGCTAGTTTAAATCACAACCGAAAGGTAGCTATTATTGGTCGAAGTATGGAACAAAATGTGGAGGTGGCAAGCCAATTGGGGTATTTAAAAATTCCTTCCGACGTTTTGGTCAACATAGGAAAAGTCCATAAAATACCAGATAAAAACCTCACCTTGGTTGTGGCTGGTAGTCAGGGTCAGCCTGGTAGCGCCCTTTCGCGGATCGCTTCTGGCGATCATAAGTATGTGTCGATCGAAAAAGATGACTATATTATATTTTCAGCTGACCCTATCCCAGGTAACCAAGACGCTGTTTATGAGATGATAGATAACCTGTCGCGGCTTGGCGCAATTGTTAAATATTCTGATATAACAAGTGACTATCATGTCTCCGGACACGGGGCTCAAAGTGAATTGCTGATGATGGTGACATTGGTACGCCCAAAATACCTAGTGCCAATTAGCGCGATGCATCGCCAAATGAGACAGTTTGGGGAACTTGCTCAAACAGTTACCACACCTCCGAAAGAAACTTTTATTGTTGACGAAGGTGGAGTTATCGAGTTTGATCGTAGTGGGGCTCGTATAACTGGCGAAATCGAAACGATGAACGTTTTTGTTGATGGAATTGGTGTTGGTGATGTTGGGAGTATTGTCCTGCGTGATCGTAAAGTGCTTGCCGAAGAGGGAATTGTGGTTGTGATAGCCACTATTCATAAAAAAACTAGCAGCTTAATCGGTGAACCAATACTCATCTCCCGTGGGTTTATTTACATGAAAGAAAGTGCCGGTCTTATCCGGGAGTCTCAGGGAGTTGTGAAAAAAAGCTTGAAACAGAACGGAAAAGTGAGAAACTGGTTGATGGTGAAAGAAAAAGTTACCGAAGAGCTTGAGCGATTCCTTTTCAAAAAAACTGCCCGCCGCCCCATGGTTATTCCCGTGATTGTTGATGTCTAGTAAACAAACTGAATCTAGCTTGAAACCTAGAGTAATTACTCGTATAATCACGCTAGTTACTACATCGCGTGCTTGGTTCGCCTAAACGCGATATAATTATTTCTACCTACTATGCCCAGGAGAAGAAACTACTTTAAGCACTTTTTTAAGGTCAAGCTTAAACAAAAGACCATTGGGTCGCTTGTTGGTCTAGGTTTTATTCTGGCGGCGGGAGTATTACTGCTCTCACTTCTTGGGGTTTCAGAACCAATCAAATTAATTTCTGACCAAACATATAAATTTCTTGGGTTTATTACGCCACTACTGGTAGTAGCCTTTGCTATTAGTGGGCTATTTCTTCTAAGGGTACGTCCAACTTTGATAAATGGAAACACAACGTTTGGGTTTTATCTTTTTTTGCTTTCAACCCTTTCACTTGGCGCGATAATTTCCTCATCTCGGGGTGGGGTAGTTGGTAGGTTTATAGCTGATGTACTTTCGAGTCTTCTCTCAACACCAGGAGCTATCTTTGTCTTTTTAATTTTAATTCTTATTTCGATTGTTATTTTTTTTAACACGTCACTAGATTCAACAATTGAATCTACAACCCGCGCGTTTTTAGCTACTCGCACATATCTAAGAGATCTTTGGTCCAAACGTAAGGAAGGTGAGGATAAAGACAAGCAAGAGCCTCTGTTTGCTACAAAAGGAATGGATAGTGAGAAAGGCGCCCAAAAAAGCGGAGAAGAGACTATTACTGCAATAGCTACCAAGCCAGTAACCAATCTACCGGGGGATCAAGCTTGGGAGTACCCTCCTCTTGATATTTTAAGTGATAGCATTGGGGCAAAAGCAGCCCGAGGTGATATAAAACAAAATGCAGGTGTCATTGAAAACATACTCGAATCTTTTGGAATTCAAGCCAAAGTAGTTGAGGTAAACACAGGTCCAGCAGTGACTCAATATGCTTTGGAAATTGCTCTTGGGACGAGACTTACCAAAATTACCTCGCTTGCAAACGATATTGCCCTCGCACTAGCTGCTCCGACTGGAACGGTGAGGATTGAAGCACCAATTCCTGGCAAGGCCCTAGTCGGAATTGAAGTACCAAATATCACTCCTGAGATTGTCCCACTAAAATCAATTATTGCCTCACAACGGATGCAAAAGGCAAAATCAAAATTGGGTTTGGCACTGGGGTTAGATGTTTCTGGCCAGCCGGTAACTGATGATTTAGGAAGAATGCCGCACATTTTGATAGCTGGTAGTACTGGTTCTGGTAAAAGCGTGGCGATAAATTCCTTTATTGCGACCCTTCTTTTTCGAACTACGCCAAGTGAGGTTAAGTTGATCTTGGTTGACCCCAAAATTGTTGAGCTATCAAATTGGAGGGGTATACCGCACCTTCTGACTGAAGTAATAAATGACGCTGAAAAAGTAATATCAGCCTTGCGCTGGGCTATTTCGGAGATGGAAAAGCGCTATAAGCTTTTTGCCGAAGTGGGCGCGAGAAATATTGATATGTACAATGAGATTAGTGGGTTCCAAGCACTTCCCTATATCGTTATTATCATTGACGAACTGGCAGATATTATGCTTTTTGCTCCAGTTGAAGTGGAGGATGCTATAACGCGGCTTGCCCAAATGTCTCGAGCTGTTGGGATTCACATGATTTTAGCCACTCAAAGGCCAAGTGTTGATGTGATAACCGGTTTGATCAAAGCTAATATTCCTTGTCGAATGACCTTCAACGTAACAAGTCAAGTAGATTCCCGTGTGATTATCGACCAAGTAGGAGCTGAAAAGCTTCTTGGTAGGGGAGATATGCTTTATGTTCCTCCAGATGCCTCTAAACCACGGAGAATACAGGGTGCGTTTGTTTCGGAGCCAGAGATCACTAAGCTCATCGAATTTCTGAAGAAATCTGGTGTTGAACCTCAATACACTGAGGAAATAACAACCATGCCGGTGGTCCGAATGGCTGGAAAGACTGACGGAGAGGATGAATTATTTGAAGAAGCCGTCAAAGTGATCACACAGTACGATCGAGCGAGCGCATCTTTATTGCAAAGACGGTTGCGGGTTGGGTATGCAAGAGCGGCACGGTTGATTGACGAACTAGAGGCCGCGGGAGTTGTTGGTGCGGCTGAAGGTAGTAAACCAAGAGATGTTTTAGTAAAAGATCCAGCAAGAATTTTAGGTGGCGGAGAAGAAAAGTCAGAATAAAATTGAATATTACCCGACAAATAAAATGATTTAATAAGTAGGTTTTATGAGGACAGTAGGTGAGATTCTAACGCAGGCAAGAGAAAAGAAAAACCTCACCCTCGATCAAGTCGAGAAAGATACAAAAATTCGTAGGAAAATCATTCAGCAGCTAGAAGAGGGCGATTGGGGAAAACTTTCACCAACTTACATAAAAGGGCTTCTCAAAAATTATGCCGTATACCTAGAGTTAAACGAGAAAAACACGCTTGCTTTTTTTCGACGCGAATATGACGAGAAGAAAAATACACCATCAGCACGAAGATTCGAACAAGTTAAATCTAGGTTCCGTTTCACACCCGCTTCTGTAACTGCTTTTTTGATCGGTATTTTAGTAGTAGCTGTTTTTCTGTATTTATTTTTTCAGTATAGGACCTTCACAGCGGCACCACGGCTTGAAATTTATGAGCCGAAGGACAATATAAAAATCTCCTCATACGAAGTTAATGTTGTGGGGAAAACCTGGAGTGATGCGACACTGAAAATTAATGGAGAGAAAGTGCAAGTTTCTCCTGGAGGCACGTTTTCGGTAGCGGTTAGCTTAAAGAGCGGAGTTAACAAACTTACAGTCACTGCTGCCAACCGTTTTGGAAAAATAAGCACAAAAACGAGGACAATTTCAGTTGAATCGGCAAAAGATTCGGCGGCCGATTCAACTGAAAAAAACATCAGTCTTCAACTTAAAGTCCCTAAAAAATCGGTCTTTTTACAGGTCATTATTGACGGAAAAACTACCTTTGATGGGTTGATGCTTGCTGGAAGTAGTAAAAGCTTTCAGGGAGAGGAAAAAATAAAAATTATTAGCGAAGATGCAGGTGAAACGTGGGTGAAATTTGAAGACAAGGAATTTTCACTCGGTGAAAAGGGAGAAAAAGTAGAAAGAGAATTTACGACAAACAACTAAGACTTGAAAAAGCTCTCTTGCCAAAAAGTTTAATACCTGGTATTCTGTGCCTGCCCTAAGAAAGGCGAGCTGCCATGGACACTACAACCTTATTTTTAATAATTGTCACTCTGGTCGCTATAGTACTAATCGCAGTTGGTATTTATTTAGTTCTAGTCTTGCATGAAGCTAGAATTACTCTCCGTCGTTGCAACAACATTTTGGATCACGTCGATTCCATCATAGAAATCCTCGATACCAAAATCGCCCGTCCTGCTAGTTCTGTGTTCGGTGTTCTTTCTATGGTACGTGAAGTAACAGAAACGCTGCGTGGATTTATGAAAGAAAGAAGGGGGCAAAAAGATGGAGAATCATGACCACGAGCTAAAAAACGAACACGAAGGGCATTTTTATAAAGGTCTTTTCTTTGGACTACTAATTGGTGTGGGATTGGTTTGGTTTCTCAATAGTGAAGGCGGAAAAGAATTGGTAAAAACAGCCCGTAAAAAAGTCGACGCAGCCCTCGCTGGCGAGCCAGGAATGGAAGATTATGATATTGAAGATTTAGAAACGCCCGAGTCAGAACAAAAGGTGAAAGCCGCTGCTTCAGAAGAGCCCCGCAGATTATTTCAGAAAAAAACTAAGTAATTATTTCCGCGCTTGCCCTACAATTTTTACAGCGCCGTTTGAATTGAAAAATTCGGCTTTGCTGCGTATAATCACGCAAGGGACTACATTGCGTGCTTGCACCGCGAAAACGCGATATAATAAAGACTCATGACAGCTAAAGAACTACGGAAGAAATATTTAGATTTTTTCAAGAAAAAAGAGCATGCGATTATTCCTTCAGCGTCTCTAATTCCAGAGCACGATCCAACTGTTTTATTTACCACAGCAGGTATGCACCCGCTTGTCCCGCATCTTTTGGGGGAAGTTCACCCAGCTGGTAAAAGATTGGTCAACGTGCAAAAAAGTATGCGGACAGACGATATTGATGATGTAGGTGACGCGTGGCACAATACTTTTTTTGAAATGCTTGGCAACTGGTCGCTTGGAGATTACTGGAAACGCGAATCGATCGAGTGGTCGTTTCAATTTCTGACACAAGAATTAAAACTAGATCAAAAAAGGATTTATGTAACGGTTTTTGGTAGCGACCCAGAAATTCTCGGTGTTGGGG
>SDBT01002890.1_pt1 | contig 29948 bp, 58 predicted proteins | sample 2277101 | NCBI WGS metagenome assembly SDBT01 (sample SAMN10404973, study PRJNA504765) | marine sediment metagenome | isolation source: marine sediment core GS10_PC15, 103 cmbsf | place: Arctic Ocean: Southern Knipovich Ridge | collected 2010
ATATCTAATAGAGATGCATTTCTATCAGACTGACGCATATCACCACGAGTAGGATTAGTAAGAAAGTATGGTTCATAATCATAACTTTCTAACTTTTTATTAAGTTCTGCCATCAGATAGCCTCCTTCTTGACTGCGGCTCTCCAATATACAATCCTACCATTTATATCTCGAAACGGCTCTGCAGTGGAAATAGTATAAAACTCAGTTTTCGTATAGTTACCCGATGAATCACGTACTGGTTCTCCATCTCTATCGTTTTCTATTTCTATTATTTTATCTTCCTTTGCTGGATTAACATAATATTTAAAGTAATATACAACATAAGGAATATTCATTATTCCTATCGGTGATTGTTGTTCCTGCCCAGCTAACCCTATTGGAGGAGCAACGAGTCGTCTTCTTACAATATGTAATTCGTCATCATAGATATACCCATTTCCATTACATATAGTACAATTTTCATCCGCTTCATCATACTTTCTATCATCAATTGAATACTTGTCTGACCCTGCTCCCACTCTATTCCAGCAAGTACACCTTTGTGCTTTTTCCATTCTCCTGAGTAAAACCCAATGACCTCTTTGTGGAGAAGAATCATCACCATCTAATAATTTTGCTATTTCGTCCCTTAATATGATCTCACCAGATTTAGGTATAGGATTATGTAATTGTATTGTTCTTTTCTTAACTCCGCCTTTAGGCCATATAGATACGCCACCCATAATAGCCTCCTCTAGCTCCAGTCATCATATGCGCCAGGTGATTTTGCAATCCTTTCTCCTCGCTGATTGGCACCTATTCCTCCACCAGCAGGAGCTGACCAAGTTCTAACACCTCTCATTGGAGGCGTTGTAGTAGCAGAAACACCCTTTATGACAGCTTTAACCTTTGCTCTTCTAGACTTTCCAAGAAGTTGTTTAAGCCAAGCATTCATACAGTCTAATGCTTTTTGTACTGCACCTTTTATGCCAGAATTAATATCTCCAACATCCTGAACAGTAAGATCTCCCAAGCGTTTTAACTGTCCTGGTCCGCCCTGAGAAAGATCTAACAATTTAGCGTATAATAAATCGTACTGTGTTTTACAACAAGTCCACATTTTTGCAGCAAATGTAGGACTATCTTCATCCCACTCGCTCTGGTCGTATACTACATTGGCTATGTTATAAGCTTCTACAGAATTAAGATATATATTTCTACATATAACATCATCATTTACGTCTCTGAGAAATGGCCCTATAACAGCACGTATTTTCTTTAGCGTACAATAAAGTGGGAAATATGCTGTAGTAAACATAAATTCATAATCATTACCAAGGGTATTGCCTTCATAATCTCGTACATCTTCAGATACAGTTACAGTAATTTCATTATTAACGCGCCAAGTATAAGCTAGTGCACTGCTTGATGGCATCCACCTTAATGTAGTACCACTAGAATTATAAACATTTCCCATTGGTTCTGCAGTAGTTACATCTGGATCTCCATCAACTGCTTCAGCACTTATGGTAAGCCAACTCTGTGCAACAGCGCTACCACTTGCAAGTAGTCTATTAAACGTAACACTTATTCCAGACGGACTTCCCATCCCCCAGTAAACAGTTGCGCTATCTCCTTGTATTGTGCCCAAATTTGCATCATAATTTTCTGGGTATGTACTAACTATGGCAAAATCAGTAACAGTCTTTGGTTCTAGAACCTTAGCAACAGGTGGTTCAGCTACATCAGTATCTGGCTGAGTTTCGGTTACTGTATCTTCTGGTGCCTCGTAAATAGAAGTACCAGTAGTAAAATACCATGTGGCAGAAGTTGCCAAGCTTTCGCTTGATGCATTTTTAACACATGTTGTAGATTGGTTAACACCAACAACTACCGCATTATAAGTTGTGTTATTATCAAAGATAACATCAGGCGTCAATGTCACCCTAAATGTAGTACTATTATAACTTATTGTCTTGTCCATTATTTCATAATCTGAAGTTCTATACAAGACTATAGTATTATCATTTAATGTACTAGAAGTCATCGACTGATCAAACGTAATATAGATCAATTGATTCAAGTATACATTAGTTGCACTTACACTAGGTGTTCTAGTACTAATAGTTGGTGCTGCCACTTTTTCTCCTTAACTATTTTTTTTCTTCTGTACCCTTCGTTAACTGTATCTCTACTTGCTCCCCTTTTTCTTCAACTACTGGTGAAATACCTGCAATAGCCGATAAAGTTTTTTCTATTTCATCTGTTACGCTTATCCTAGATTTACCAACCTGATTCTTTCCGGCTTTTTCCAGTTCTAATAGTTTTTCTATCTTTGTTATCTTGTTTTCATTACTCAGAGTATTATTATTTTTCAATTCATATAAAAAATCTTTTATTTTATTTCTTCCTTTTTGCAAGATATCTCCGATGTTCTTATCTTCTGGTATATCTACTTTTTCACCGGGCGGCCAACCCTTAATAAGATATTCAAACTTTATTGCAAAATCAATTTTCTTTAACAACTCTTCGCTTATTGAATCTGGTATAATTTCACTTTTATTTCCACCCATAGTCAAATTAATACCACCTTCTCCTTGCATATAAACTCTTCTTTTCGATACATTAAGACTTACTCTATCACCTTTCTTTACAAGTTCCATTAACTTCCTCCTTCATACAAACTAGGGGAGGTGGGTAGAAAAAAACCCACCCCCACCAAACAATTAATATTACTATATATTTGTAACTCCACCCTGGCTGATTGCAGGCATAGCACCTGAACCAACATCCCATGTGATGTAGTCTTCCATCGCGTAGGAACGAGTGATATTAACATTCTTTGCTATTGCTATTGCGTTACCTTCGTTCAAAATTCCGAGACCATATCTTTCCCTAAACTTAATAGATCTTATATCCCTGTTGGGGTCATCCCATTCTTCATTCGTTACATCTTCGTCAACAACCAAGATACCAAGTTCATTCGTATCACAAAGTATGATATCTGTAACAGCAGCTGTTGAGCCAGACTGTGCCGTATATGTCAAGAACGGACTTACAATTACCCTAAGAGGTGCAGGGAAAAGATTCGGAACATTAGCATAAGTCGAACTTGTATTCTGAGCCGTTGCTACCGGGCCCGTATTAATTCCACCAGAATACCAACTGCGAGCCAGACCAGGCTGACCCTGTATCGGTGCAAATATCGGTCCACCATTAGCAAAACCAAAAGCTCTCAGTATAGGATCCCTTGCGAAAGTTAACCAACCAAGAGGACTCATGAGAATAGCATTAGGTACAAAACCCTGAGAAACAATGCGAGCATAAAGCACTAAGATATCATCTAAGGTAATCGTACCATTACCAGTACCAGTAATGTCCCTACCAGATGTCTGTGTATTTGCTACATTATTATCAAAGATCGTTGTACCAAGACCATTAATCATATTAAATATCTTGGTTTCTTTATGTCTAGCAAGAGCCCTTCCTGCTGCACGAATATGCATATTCATAACGTCGTACTGTGAATAACGAAGCATTTCATCAGTTATTCTTACCTTGACACCAGATTTACCTATAAAGGCAGTTACGGTACCCGCGAACTCAAGTTTACGTTCCGGATATTCTCCGCCCTCTGGAATATCTTCAGCTGTAAAAGCACCTGCAGCTGGAAATGTTATCTGTTGTCCGGCAGAAAATCTGATTGTATGCAACAAACTAGTACCAACTAACAAAGGTTCCATAGCTTCTTTTACTACATTTGAAATAACCCTTCCTATAAGTATAGAAGCATCAGGAGTAGAGACAGCATCAACCATTTCTTTAAAGCCGATCTTTTGATCTTTCTTTGTCGAATCAAATTGATCGCTAGCCTTCTCATAACCATTATTTGCCCAAAGTCTTTTTATGTTTTCATACTTTGTTTGCATTTTGGCATCTGAGAATTCTTTCTCTGTAGGAGTGCTATCTTTTTCCCCAATTTTTTCAGAAACTTTGGCAGTAATGGTATCTAGCTGCTCATCAGTAACCACCATTTTTTCTTCTGCCATTTGAAATTTCCTCCTTTTTAACTATATTAAAACCCAAAAGTATCTACTTATGATACCATGAGCTGAATTAATAACTTAAATCCATACGCCGCATCAGCAGTATAATTATACAAATGCTGCGGTATACCACTTGTTGCACTACCAGACAACCCAAGACCTGGTACTGTCTGTACTTTATCTAGATTATCAACAGCGCTAACTGCTAGTCGCTGAATACATCTTCCAACTATCTGTTCTACTCCACCTGGGAGCCATTTTACGAAATTACCATTACAGTCTGATTTGAGAAGATCTCCAGCATATATCGCACCAGAGGCTTCAGTCGTTCCAGGCCTTACGGGAATTTCAATAAGATAGTCACAAAGAATTGCTACTTTATCTTGTATCTGATAGTTCATATATTTCGTCATACCAGGTGCAGTAGCTACGTCATAACCTGCATTCAAATTCTGATAATAGTCATACGGAGCAACTCCTATAGGCTTATTAGGCCCAACACCACTAGCTGCAGCTCCAGCTGCTGTTACATAAACATCAGCCTGGGCATCATGGTCTACCGTAATACCTATATCATTTACTGTGTACGTATACCCGCAACCACCCTGTCCACCATTGGCATTAACAAGGTCACCACTAGTATCAACAGCAACAATCGTACCAGCACTAATAACAACCCAATCGTTCAGATAATTATCCCTATTCTGAACAGGTAGATACTGAGCTGGTCTTAATTCTAATGCCGGCCTTTCGCCTTTCGATATTTCCATAAACCTACGAGGCAAATTAGCATTTCTCTCATAACCTCGAGGAATTCTATTTATATTCTGACTTGCACTAGTATCATTAGCCATTTAAATTTCCTCCTTTAATAATTTGTTAAAATCGACTAGCTCTTTGAAAAGAGCCTATTTAGCTTATCCTTTTTAGTTTCTTTTTCTGTCGGTTCGCTGTCCTCGACTTCATTAGTCTTGTCAGCTGGTGCCGCACCAGGATTGCTAATTTCTCCACCAAAGTAGCCAGTAGATATTGCTTCCTCATGTTCTAAAAGAAGATCAGAAATCTGATCCTTAAGAGAATCTATACTTCTCTGAGCAAGTTCTTCAACCTTCTTGTCTCGTGCATCTGGGGTCTTGATGTCAGAAACATCTGGTTTTTTTAGAGTCTTTTTCAGATCGTATAGTCTTTCTGCAACCACTTTATGTAGTTCAGAATTGATCTTTATATTTTCATCCATAATTCTCTTTCTGTCTTCCTCTTTCTCTTTCAGCTCTACTTCCAGAGCATCTATCTTTTCTTTACATCCACCATTTCCTTTTGAATCAGAGGCTTTTTTGCCGCAATCCTCCAAATCTTTCTTTACTTTATCATAGTCTTTCTGAGGAACACAATCTTTCTTAAATTCCTCTTGCAATTTTTTCATTGCGGCCTCACAACTATCTTTAGCTTTTTTTGCGTCCTCTGTCTTGATTTTAGTAACCTCTTCTTCAATAAGTTCTTTCACATTATTAATTTTACGCAAATCATCTTTTGTGAGTTCTTCTATTTTCACGTCTTCCTCCTTGTGGGATTTTTTTGTTTTACTGGATCTATCGAGAAGATGCAAGATGATTTCATCACTCTCCTCTATTTTATCATCCAAAAAACTATATAAATTAACAACTTCATCTGAGGTAAGATCTGAAAGTACTTTCTCCTCAGTATTACTTGCATATAAACCAATATCAACCGGATCTTTTATTTTGTTCCCATCTTCTACTAAAAGAGCCTCTCTTATTCCAGCAAACTCATCTGCAGGGATATTAACAAAAGACATTTCTCTATATGTAAGATCACCAGTTGTCACATATGCTAATTTTTTATCATATTTCCGACCCGGAGTATGTTCACACGGACCATCCGCACTCCAGTCAGTATCACATATAGAACAAAACGCATGATTAGTAGACATTCTAACACTTACAGTCTCATATCTACCATCAAGGATTTTTTGTATCGCACTTGGATCAGTAATTCTTACTGTAAGGCGCATATATCCATACCCATCACTTGCTTTTAATATCGGAGCATAATCATCTGATTCTAAACCCTTTGAAGTTTTAATATATTTTGCTTTTATTACACGCCCTATGGGGTCTGCAGCATCATCATGATTAAGCAATACAGGTTTCTTGTAAGGTTTAGTCCAACTCTTTACACCTTTATTCATAGACTCTGGTGGGTAAATTCTATTATTTATGAGAGTACCAGCATGTGTTGCATCTATTTCACATACAAGACCATAGCTTTCTTTTACACCATCAGAATCTGATATTATTAATCCTTTTTTATTTTTATTTACATTTATTTTGATAGGAAATGTATCATATAATTCAAGTTGTTTAGCCATGTTAAATCTCCATTATTATTTTCTACTATTTAAGTTCCCCAATATTTAGTATTGAGTGTCACGCATCCTGCTAGCATTCCCCAATCATTACTGTATAAATCACTCATCTCGTTAGCTGTTAATACCCTCCCCCAGAACGCTATTGAGAAGATAGTACCATAGAGTTGATTTACTCCATTAGTATCACTACCTACCCAAAAGTATGTTCCCCAAGCAGGGTTAGTGAAGTCATCGGCAGTTTCGTTTGTTCCGTCAGCAACTCCTTGATAAAACCCTGCGACATATGGAGACGAATGTTGAACATTAGAACCCAAAGTCATTTCTGTATGTGCTGTCCAAGAATCGTTGATTAAATCAACGACAAGAGAACTTGAATTATCAGAACGATTAGAATTAGCAATCACATCATTGGAAACATCATTGAAAAATAATGACCTTATTTTAGTGTCTGATTCGTGAATGTGTGCTTCAAATGCTATTATGTTATTCGCAAATTCAGGTGCTAATTTCACCACACAACTCTCCACCGCAACACTTCTGTTACCACTTATCTCATACTTCAAAGTTTCAGCATTTCTTGTGAGAGCAGCAGTTGTAGTTGGTATGAATGATGAAGCGAAGGGCAAATTTTCAAGTTGAGTGCCGTAGATATAAATAGCGTCTCCATTTGTAACAATTTGCAAGTCAAAGTCTGGGTTGGCTAAGGCAGAAGATACAACTTGATGTCTTGTCCAATCAGCCGTTGCTACTATTGCAGTATATCCATCTCCACTATTAGCCCTAAGATTTATCGTTCCCGTTCCTGTTTTACGTTTTATCCATACCGAAGCAGTATATACATTTGCTCCAGCATCTGCAAAAGACTGAATTAGTGTTCCATTACCAGCCGAAGCAGTTATACTTGATGTTACAGATGCTCCGTCAGGGGCAGAAGAACCTGCATCACTGTCATCTGCCGTTGTATTGGTTTTAGCCCAATCTCCGTGTTCAAATTCTTCTGATTTACTAAGGTCATTCGTAGAAGCACCCTCTATCATTACGCCTACTTGGGAAAAAGCATGATAACCTGTAGTGTTATAGTAGCCGTAGTTGTAGCGAGGGTCATTAGTCGTTATAGTCTTCTGCATCACACCAGATGAATCAAAGTATGTAGCAGGTTTGGTTGCACCTCCCGTACGAGCAAAAGTAGCGGTATTACTTCCAATTGCGTGAAAAGGCGTTAACGTTAAGTCATTATATTTTGCAGCAAAAATACATCCTTGTGGAATGTTTTTAGTAGCCATATGAAAATTCCTTTTTTATATATACTATTACCTTAATACTTTTATACATTATCTATCTCTGAGGTGCATCATATCCTACTATAGTAACTGAATAAGCATCTGATGTAGAGCTGTCCCCCATTAACGCTTTATGAAGAGGTACTACGAGAGGTGCTATTGGATCAAACGTCATTACAAAACCACCATTAGCTGCAAGATACACAGGTTTAATTATTTCTGTTCCAGCATCATCTTCCAATGCTATATTAGATGCCGCTGAAGCAGAAATCATAATAGAAGTAACATATATATATTTGCCAGATGCTCCTGCTTTTACTTGCGTAGGATTAGCAGAAGTTATTGTCACTGTTTCTTGGAACCTACCTGTCTCTATTCCAGTCGTTCCAGATGCAGTTACTGGCAAGAATCCCTCCCAGTTATCTAAATTTAGTTGAACTACCCCACTAGCTCCTGGATCACCTGAAGGAGGTAACTCCATCCTAAATCTATCTAAAGTATTATTATATGCCCAAGTGTCTGCTGTAAGATCTTTTTTGGGTAAATAATCTTGTAAACCTTGAGCGCCTGTTCTTGGTCTAGGCATTTTATCCCTCCAGCTTTATTATTTTTCTTTTGTAGGCGTGCCCTTTTTCTTTGGCGCACCACCCTTTGTACCATATCGTTTATTTAAATCCGCCTGAACGGCTTTAAAATATTCAAATCTACTTGATTCTTTCTTTCTAGGATCGTAAACCGAATAACCTGTTTGTCCTATGTTTGGTCCGGCCATAATTCCTCCTGTTAACTAACTATATCTAATAAATTTCTTAATCTATACTTTAGCGCTTCAAATATACCAGAAATTTTGTAAACAATTTCATCTTTATTGTCAATTTTTTTAATAATAGCGTATAAATAATCACCAAGATCATTTAGAACATCTTTTATTCTATTATCTAATACATCACCATCAAATCCAAACTTGTGTGATTTTAAAATCATGTCACTATATGTTACATTGATTATTGGTTTCAATCTCTCCAAACTAAAATCATTATAATTGTCAAGATCATTTACAAAATCTATAACATCTAATTTAGTTAGATACCATATATGTTCTAAAGCTTTTTTAAAACCATCCTTTAAAATAAAATCTTTTTTTTGTTTTGTTTTTGCTGGCTTTGTTCCATACTGATTGGTAGGTTTTTCCCTATTTGTTGTTTCTCTTTTTTTCTTCTCTTCTTTAGAAACTTTCTTTACTTGTCCGCCAGCTTTTGCCTCGGCTGTATAGGGCTCATCTATAGCCATAATAATCGCCTTAGGCTTAGTGACACGCTCGAAATACATATCCTGACGCTCTTCATCACCAACAGGATCTCTACCGAGTAGTTCACGAAGTTCTGTTTCAGTAATGGCATCATGCTCATATTTAAAGACCGAATGATTCTCTACTTTTAGCATATTGTCAATATCTATTTCTTTAAATTTAATCTTTACAAAACTATCCTCGGTTTCATCTATTGTAAAACCACCTTCATAAAGGAGTTCTTTAAGAATAAATTCATTGACAAATCCTTCCATCACATCTTGAAAATCTTTGCACCTATCTTGCATCATTTTATCAATAGTTGATGCCGTGGCCCTGTTTGCAGTATCACCCCTACCAAGTGCAATCTCTGAAACCCCAAGACCAGCTAGTACTCTTTTCTCAAAATATTCAAGGTAACCCGTTGCATCAAGTGCTTTTCCTTCTGCACCAATAGTTGTTATATCATGACGCTCGGGCGTAACTATGCTTCCTTCTGTTGGCATATTCTCTATTTGGTCTTTAACATAATCAACTTCTGTTGTGCCATCATCATATGTTTCTGCTGGGTTTGCCTCAGTCCCAACCTTGTATTGATAAAGTGGAAAAAGATGTTGAGTCACTAACATCTCTACATTCTCTTCCATGCGTCGCAAAGACCTTATATCATCTAGCGTTGGAATTATATATGGAGTACCAAACGCAAGTCCTTCTTTGCGATCATAATAAAAATGTACAATATCTTCTGGCCTAAACTCAGGAGCTCTTGGATTGCCAGGTATTTGTTGTTTATATCTTAATACTTTACCATGAAGATCTCTCTTTATTTGTAAAGATGTAGGATCGAGAGAAAAATAAGCTGCAACTGGAGTAAATGGGTCGCCAATTAACCTTTTAATTGGTTGTCCTGATGATCTAGCTTGATCTCTTACCTTCACTAAAAATGAATTGGAATACGCTATTAGGTTCTGGGTTACAGATCTAATAAGCATATCAAAAGTCACACCAGAAACTTCAGCCATTTCCCTGAATCTTCGTCTTATATAATCCGTAGCTTCTTCGTTTCTAGAGGATATTTCATACCCTTCTTTAAGACAAAGTTCAACATGTTTTCCAAATGCCTGACGTACGTAGGCTTCCACATCTATTACTTTAGATACTTCCCCAAGATTGTATTCAGATTTCTCAAAATTAGTTCTACTAATTGTAGTACCTATTGATCCATATACTACACCAGTAGAACCTACCTTTGTAATTATTACTGGTCTACCGGTTAATCTTTTTCTCTTTGGTTGATCAACAATATAGCTATTCATGGAAAATAGATTCATTATGCTTTCTCCTGAGATTTTGCTTTGATATCTTCAAACCATTCTGTTATGTGGACAACATCATCCGGCATTACTTTTTTTAGACATTCATCAATCCTAATTATCTTTCCTATGCCAGATGTTTTAATTGCCGTATCGAATTTAGTAGTAAATTCTCCGCCTAACTTGTGCTCTTCTTCTGTGGGAGGAGTTTTAGGAATAAAGCTATTGTAGATAGTTGGTTTTTCTTCCTTCGGATATATATATGGTTTATCAGGCCCAATCCCGTAAGCCTGTATTACTTTTTGTATTTCTTCTCCTGTGGGAGAACTTTCTGTACCACAAATAGCTGACCTCTCTAAGGCTGATATTACAACATCTAATATTTTTATTAACGTCCCTACCTGCTTTTGTGCTGGGAATATCTCTAATTTTAAATCAAAATTCAAGTTCTTAATTTCTATTTGTTTATACCAGTTCTTTATAAGAGATATTAATAAATTTTCTATATAATCTACGGCATTTACAAGGTAAGTATTAATAAGTTCATCTATCGGTGTACATATAAATAATTTTTGCCATCTCGGATCAGGGTTGTTAATCCATTTTTTAATAGGATCTACTAACCTTTGAAAAATCTGAGTTACAAATCCAATCAAATTATCTGTTAACAATCTCCTAAAAATATTATTTATTATATCTTTTATGCTGGCTAACACATCATTGAAGTCCAGAGAAAGACCTGTTCTAAATAATTGAAGTAAAGCTCTCAGCCCCTTCAGTGTTTTAGTATCAAGACTACCAGACCACCTTACGAAACAACATATAAGGTCAGCACCATAATTCATATTGAATATTTCGTCTACACCATTTAGAAAATTATTTGTGTACCCTATAGATTTCTTCGTAATATCATGTAATGATCCGGCTTTTCCTGGGTCAAGAGCAGTTAATTTTCCTATACCACCTATTACATTTTTTGCTTTACCCTTAGAATATTCTGAAAAATTGCTCCAAAGATCAGATAAGCTTTTAGTGCTTTTTACTTCTTCTCTTACATCTTCTTTTAATTGCCACGGAATATAAGCAGGATCTGGAAACATTCCAAGATAATTATCAGCAAAGTTTATTATCTGTCTAGACTCATAATCATGCTCGTTCCAAGAAACAATATTATTCAGATATCTATTCGAATATCTTTCTAGTGCATTGTCAGCAGGAATACTAGGCGGTTTAACTTCGTTAGACTTAGATAACCCCATGACTAATTCGCTATTAATAAAAAACGAATCTGCTATTGGGTCTCCAGTAGTGTTTCCTATAACGCTGGCTAGATCTATATTATCTCTTGCTAATTCCTGTTGCTCCAACAGTAATGTATAAAGATTGTAAGAAAGATATTCTCCCTTACTATCTTCGTCTAATCTTGCTATAGCTTTTGATACAACAGGTTGTTTTTCTACATCTACTGGTATGCTTAATTCGCCGGATAAATGATCTATCTTACCATCTAGTTTAGAAGCTTTCTTATTCAAATCATCAAGTATATTTATAAGTTCATCAGGGCTTGATGTATAGCTTAAAAAATCACTCGGTGTTACTTCTTTTATTTCTTTTCCGGTAGTAATAGCTGCAAAGCGTTCCTTATACCATTCTATCTTGGCCTTATAACCTACTTTTGAAGCATCATCTTTATTTAGCGCCATTTTCCCTCTTCTGGGTTGGTGCGAGCTGATGGCAGCAGGGGGGATTTAGACTAACCATCAGCATCTCCCCCGGGAGAGTGGATGGAATCCGCCGCACCGTTAAAATGCTGCTCTACTTTTTAAAAGACCCCCAAGCTTTCTTTTATTTCTATCAAAACTATTATATTTTTTATCTAGTCTACGCGTACGCCGTTTTACAAAGTCTAATCCATTTCTTAATGTAGTTTCTTTAAATACTGAAGGTGAATGCCACCTTGGAACAACAGTGGATAATTTTCTCTTTTCCTGTTGTAAAAGTTTTTCATTTAATTTAAAATCTTTACCTATTTTTTCCCCGAATCTGCCAGTTAACCCAATATTTACTATTCTATTCTGTTTAGTCATGTCGCTATATTCTGCAGTAGCCGCTAGAATAGATAACATAAAAGCAATCAAACTATGCTCGTTTTCATCGCTATATATAGGCTGACCAAGCGCAGTCTTCCTTATCACTGTATAATCTCGCATTTGACCTACTAAACCGTTCTTGATGTCTTCAGATTCTGGTAGCATTATCTGTCCATCTTCAAGCCTTCTTGCAGCAAGATTCACCATGAAAGGTTTCATGTGTTTCTTTACAATCTGTTTACTAACAGGATCTCTTATTTCCATCCTGTCTCCAAAATATATACCCTTTATCTTACTAGCAAGACCAGTCTTGGGATTTTCAAGACCATACTTACGAATCATTTCAATCTGGGTATGACCATATCCTTGATCAACGTATATGGCTGCTGGATTCCATTCTGAATTTAATCTTATTATTTCTTCACACGCCCTAACCTGTGTAAATTCTAATTGAGTTATTATCTTTTTTCTAACTAACCTAAATGCTCCAATACCACCATTAAGATTTCTGTTCCATTCTGTTACTACTATACATGTCCCATTTCCAGCTGTGTTCCAGTCAACCCCAATAGTATATAAAGAATCTGCATTTTTCCTTAAAGAATCCATCTTATAATCTTTAAGAGCAGCATCAACAAATTTCTCTAAGAATACACCTTCTGCTTCATCCCCAAATTCTGCTTCAAATTCATGTAAATATCCTTGTGCAGAATATTGAGCTTTTTCTAGCCTCTCTGTTTGTTTTGTCCAGCTAGGAGACATACTAGATGCAAAATGGAATTCTTTAAAACCAAGTTCTGGTTCAGTGCAAAACCTCCAAAACATATCTCTTCTTCCGGTCGGAGTAGAAGAAGCCCATATCTCTACATCTGGTCTTGATGCCTGGATAGCTAAGATAACTTCGAAGTCACTAGTGCTTAGATAATCAGCCTCATCTATAAGTATTACATGAGCATCTTGTCCTCGAATGCCGGTTGATTTACTACCAGTTCTAGTACCAGCTGTAAAACCTAATATTTTAGATCCATTATGTAGTTGAACGCGGTACGGGTTTTTAGTATTTCTTCTTATCGATGCTGCAAATGAATCACTCTTACCTAGAAACATATCAAGTTTGTCAAAGATAAGTCCTACTTGATTTTTATACGGAGCAACAACAAGAACAATAATATCCTCATGTGTATAGGCATAATGTAGCATTCTAATACATATTGCTTCTGTTTTTCCTATACGTCTACCACACCTGCTTACTTTTCTAAGAGCAGTACATTTTAGCATCACATCTTGATACCAACGTGGAGTCCATTTAAATTCTAGTTCTGTCCACTGTTTTATGTTAGCTAAAAAGTTTACAAAATTTATTTCATCTTCATTTAGTTCTTTTTCTGCCCCGGGTACAATATCCAATGATTCTTTTATCAAAGAACATATTCTAAGATCTTCTACATCACTTTTATCCTTACAATATACACTGTTACCTTTTATATACCATCTACCTGAGTGCTCTCTTAAACATTGTTTACAATAACTATGAATTTCTTTCTTTTTCATTTGCCCTCTTTCATAGGGATGGGTAATAAGTGCTCTGTCGATCCTTTTTTGTCCGCTTTGATTTCATGACCCGGCGTTCTTACTACCCAAAAACTATTTTTTCTTTCTTTTGGATGCAGTCCATTTCGACTTGAACATGCCCATACATTGGCCAACTGCTGCTTTTTGACTTTTACCTTCAGTTTTAACTGCAGGAACACAACGTCTCATATATTTGGATTGACTTTCACCCTTTTTTACAGATGGCATTATTCACCCTTCAAATGCAATCCTATCAACATTCTCTGGTTATCTTTTAATTGATTCACTATAACTTTTTGCTCTACTGAAATATTACTCAGTTGGGCTACGACTTGTTCTACTTTCTCAACTCTTTTAGGAAGATTAAACCAAAGTAAAACACCTGCTATAATAGCTGCAATAGCCAAATATGTTCTATAATCTTGAAAGATCTTCATTACTTCTTTTTTCTTTTCTTTGCCATAGCACGAAAAACCTTAGCTAAGTTATATCTTTTTGACCCGGCCGGACAAGAAGGAGAACCAAACTTAGCTCCAGTGCATACTCCAGCAGTGCCTCTCTTCTTTATGCTTTTTGTTGCTTTCTGTATCCACTTACCCTTTTTCTTTGCATCTATCGCTTCTTGTAGTGTTCTGTATACCGCCATTTGTTTAACCCTCCAAACAGTTTCCTAACAATCCTTTTAACGTATTTATATTCTCTTAAAATTGTTTTTCCATGACATTTCCAGCAGAGCGTAGCTCCGTTACTTACTCTATATTTTAACCTAGGAAAATCTCTCTTTGGAAGTATGTGGTGTGGTGCTATTTTTCTGCGCCAATTACCACAAAGTACACATCTATAATTGTCTCTCTTAAATACGCTTCTGCGCCACTTTACCCAAGATATTAATCTTGGCATATTCATTCGTGCACGACGTCGCACTTGTCACCTATGAAACAACATCGCTTCATTACCAATAGCACTTCTTGCTTGAAGCCGCGAATCAGTGATAGCTCTTACAGTTCTTTGACGTGAGGTAACAGACCCTCTAGTCTCAGGAAAATAGCCTCCCATCTCAAGACCTCTTGCACTACGTACTCTTTCTGCAATTGCTGAATAACCTCCCCACGCAAGTTCAAGAGGAAGCATTACTCCCCAATACATACGTAAAGCCTTTAGACCAAGACCAGCAACTCTTCCTAGCATAACTCTACCAGCTGCGCCTCTAGAAACAGCAGAAGTACCAGCTCTACCAAATGTTCTCTTCGCTGCACCTACAATGCCAAGCCTAGCAGCTTCTGCGCTAACGGGAGCACCAAACATCAATGCTCTACCAGCCCCAGCTCTAAATGGTAATGTTCTTCTAAAACCAGCTGCTCCTTCTTGGAATCCGCGAAATCCAGTAGCTCGCGCAATCCCTTGTATTTTTCCGGGTAATGATGCAGTTCCTGGTAAATAATAACCAGCTCCTGGGCCTTTTTCTATCATTCTCAATGCTTCCCAAGAGTAGAACAGCTTTGCCATATCGAACAGGCCACCGCCTTGTTCTACTTGATTATCAGTATAAGTAGCCATATTTTACTCCTTACCTACCCCAGTAACTCCGCATCGTACCTCTTCCTCTACCTAATATCTTATTTTGGATGTAAGGAAGACTAGTTCGCATTCTTCCTGCAGCCATGTTTAAACCAGCCGTACCTCTTGCAGCACCTCTAGCAGCCATAGCTCCTTTTCTCATTCCTCTGCCATATTTCCAAGCGCTAGTTAAGCCCATAAAACCAGCACCATAGAAAGCTCCCTGTAAAGCTCCGCCCATCACACTTACTCTATCCTGTCCAACCATATTATCAAAGAGACCTCTGGTTGCACCAAGACCCGCTCCTACAGATGCATATCTTGCAAGTCTTCCACCAGCCTTAGAAGCAAAGAACTTTCTTCCACCAGTTAGCACTTCTTTGGAAAGAAGCGTATTTTTCATTGTATGTAACCATGTTGCCGCAGGCATAAATCACCTCAATATTATTTTTGCTGCTTTTCTCAAAGCCTTGTTTATTGTAGATGTTGCTTTCTTTGTAGCGTTCTGAATAGTATGATTTATTTTATTCTTATGTAGAACATTGTTTACAAGACCTGATGTAGGGTTTTTCAGTAAATTAGCTCTTGTATTTTTCATTGCTATTCTTTCAAAATATTCTAAGCTACCTTTAGATAATACCCTGGTTTTTCCAGTTTTGTAATTTTTTACATAAAGTTTATCTATCCAGTCAGTAGGCACTGGTTTATTTAATACACCTATAAAATTTGACTCTATGCGCCCTAAGTTCTGTGATTGATATGGCATTTTAAATCTAAAGGTATAACCAAACCCACTTTTTTCTCTTGACAAAAAATTGTAATAAGCGTAAGAAGAAGCCTCAGCTCTTTTTGAACTATACCATACCTTAGGACCTAGGCCCCATGCATCACCTCTCGGTAAAATTCCTTTTCTTAGTATTTCTCTTGCAGCTAGCGGAGACGTCCCATGATAGCCAACTTTATAACGCAACCTATCCTCAACAGACCTTAACCTTAGTAAGTTTTTATCACTGTTACTTACTATCCTTTGCGTCATCTTTTACTACCTCCGCATCTACTGCTCCTGCCTGGTCAGCAAGAGCTCTTGCTTTTTCTAGTAGTTTTGAAGCATATGTACTTGGATCTGCAACTATCCTACCAACATCTTTGGATTTTGCTTCTCGCGTCGCAATAAGAGCATTCATGATCTTGAGCTTCTGTCTTTGGGCCTTCTCAAGGAAGTTAATGATCTGATTCATCTCATCCTTATATATAGGCTTCATTCCCTCTGACGTCTGCTGAAAACCTGCTACATTTCTTTGCATTATCTCAGGCTTACGAGCAAGTTCTTCAGTGGCTCTTTTCTCAAGCATCTCCCAGAACACCATATCACTCACTAAAGCAGTATCTATCTTATTATCTGGGTTTACTTCAAGATCCTCTATATAATCTTGATACCAAATCTCTCTTAATGTATCCTCTATGGGACAGTTCCTTCCAGCCGGGTAGTTATTGTTATCCCCCAAAGGACACTTGATAGCATAGGGACATTTTTCTGCTAAGCATATCATTGGAACTGACGCAGAAAAGCCATGCTTTAAAGCATTAAGGTATACTACGAGCTTCTTAACCTCTTTAGGTGTTAGAGTTATTTCATACCCATCTTGTAACTTACTTGCAAACTTAGCTAGAATTGGTACGTTCTCTAGACCCTCGCATGTATTGCGGAGAGTAATCTGTTTATCATTACTTACAGAACCCATTGTTACTTGCTTTCAGAACCACGTTCCGGCGCAGGTGTTTTCTTTAAACTTTTCTTATATTCTGTAGTTGTTAAGTGCCTATTCGGGTGAGGTATTTTCTTTTCCAACCCTTTTAAACCTTTCATGAGTTCTTCTTTGTTAAAGCTTATAACTGAAGGTCTATACGTCCCTCGAAAGGGGTTTACTGCTCTTGCCATTTGTGTCTCCTTAGTGATCTTATTTGTTTATTTCTTCTATTAACTTTTCTATTTTATTATCTGAAACATAACAATGCATATCAAATATGGCTTTACTTACTACTTGGGCCCTAGGAATGTGTATTTCATGATTAGTAAGATGTATGAATATCTTATTATCTATCTTCTTAATATCACCCCTGAGACCCGTAGTAATGAATAAGCTCAATGTAGTTATTATTGTGATAAGAGTACATATAAGAAAACCTGCTATCTTCCATGCACCATTAGAATTTTTTATTTCACTCATCCTTAGCTCCAGCTATTGACTGTGATTTATTCTTCTGTTTCTGTGGCCTTAGTTGCTTCTACTGTAAGGGTTTCTATAGCATCTCCTACTACCGTGACCTTTGCAGCTTGTGGGCCTTTATCTCCATCTGTTATATCAAATTCAACTACCTGTCCTACCTTAAGCGTTTTATATCCTTCCATCTCAATCGCGCTAAAGTGTACGAAAATGTCCTTACCATCACTCTTCTTCTGTAAGAACCCGTAACCCTTCTTGTTATTAAACCAACGTGTAGTACCCTGTTCTCTTTCGCTCATGTCTTTCTCTTCTCCTTATTTCAGTATCCCTAGTACTATTACTAGAATTACTCATTGTTAGCAAATAAAACCCAACAGCAGTACTAATTCAAATACCGTTAGGTTTTTAGCTATATTTCGACGTCATTTTTTCAGATATAGTTTTACTTAGTTGAATATAAACTCCATCTGTCAATTACCTCTCTACTTAATAAGAAGACCTAAAACATCAATCCGGGATATATAAATGTTTTAAAAACAAGCATTTATAGCAAAAAACCCTTATAGGAGCTATTTTTCCAAAAAAACCCCACGGGACCTATTCATTTGCTGCTATAGACTCCTGTTTACATAAGTACGCGTCGATTGTTAGAAATATCGAAAGTTAGTGTTAGGGTTTTTTAATGGCATTCAAAGAAGATTGTTTTCTTTCCTCATAAGTTAGGTGGGATTTTGAAGAGTTGACACTATACTCGATATATCTACAATTATCAAGTGTATAATTATCTTTTGGGTCCTTTCTGTCTATGGATGGTTTTTTCATCAAATATGCTTTATCACGAAACCATAAACTTTTGAGATCTTCTATTGTAAGAAAGTTCCTTATTCCTTTTGCCCCGTATTGTTTATAATGGTCGCTTCTTTGGTTATAACATCTTGTTAATATGTATCTATATGTAAATTTCCATGGATACTTTTCCTTAAATTTAATACGGTATTCTTTGGTGCAAGTTCTACAATAAGAGCTTTTTCCATATGAATGATTTTTACAGTTGTTAAAATTCTCTATTGGTTTAAATTTTTTGCATCTTGAACATTTTTTCTTTTCCATTTTTATCCTCCTCATAATACTATTATACCATAAAAACAGAGAAAATTCAAATATTGCACGAAACTCTTTTATATTGGAAAAATATAGAAAAATTTGTATGGGTTCTGAGATGTTATATAATCGTTTTCGGTTCACCATTCGTGCCCGACGTGAAGGTATAGAGAATTAATTGATGTATTTGTAACCAAGAAAGGAGGCCAAGATGTTCTGGAGACGTAGAAGACGTAAGAGACGTAGAAGGTATAAGATCAGTAAGTTTAAGCTGTGCTACCACTTGTTGATAGTTATTCACATATCCTTAATACTCTTGCAGGGGTATGGCAGGATGGCTGAGTGGTACTCGGGTCTATGGTGTGTGAAGAGAACAAGCATAGTACTCATGGTCAAGGGATGGGCATCTAACTGGGAGCTACATCACGTAGTTGACACGGTATTGGGTTGGTTTGGTATGTAGTAGTCATTGGGTAAGTAAGACATAGATTGGAGGTGATTAACATGGTAGTAACCACTGTACATAGTAAGTACCGTAGTCTCTATAAGCAGGTGTATGATCACTTGAGGTTACACCCTGATAGGGAGCTACGCAAGAAGATGCTCCATGAGTGGAGGTTCTCTTCTAGTAAGGAGAGACAGAAGGTCGTTTATGGTATGCTGCGTAATGGTATACTGGAATGGCCGCAGTAAAAGCAACCGTTCGTAACCATTAAAAGGAGGTGATACTGATGTTAAGGAAGAGAGAGTACATTGATGTGGCTGTCAATGAGAAGCAGATCAAGATCCTAAAGAAGGGCAGGTCTGTTATCATTAGGCTGCCAGGTGGTAAGATGATGTCTCTTGCTATGCGTGACAACCTCATATGGAGGCGTTATGTAAGAGCAATGAAAGAGCTTAAGAAGGCCAAGAGGCTACTTAAGAGAGGTTAATTACCACGTTCCAAGAAGAGCTGTGCTATCGGCTTAGACGGGCGTATTTAAGGAGGTATTGCATGAAGGTAATAGTGTATAGTATGGTGTCTTTCATTGTGATAGGGTTGTTTGGTATGCTTAGAATGATAAATAAGAAGGAGGTGAAGTGACAAGATGGATAAGACTAGAAAATACATAACTTCTATTTGCTCCGTGTGTAAAGAAGAGTACATACAGCAAGTAAGAGTGTATGTAAAGGCTAAGTGGAAAGATAGATGTCCTAAACATAGAAAGTATATTAATAAGTGTACTTCCTGTGGTAAGGAGATATATCGTGCTTCCACGATGTGTAAGAGTTGTGCACAGAAAGGACCTATCAATCTGTGTAAGATTTGTGGTGTCGTGATAAGTGCACGATCTGTTATTTGTTTATCTTGTCATAATAAATTGCAAGATAAAGGATTAAGCACAGAACGTACTAAATTTCAAAACTCTAAAGAGTGGAAGGAAGTACGTGATCAGTGCTTTACTAGAGATAACCATACTTGTCAGTGGTGCACCACAAGAGGTGGTAAACTCGAAGCACATCATATCAAATCATGGAAAGACAATTTGGAGGTGAGATTATGCTTAGACAATTTAATGACACTCTGTGTAGATTGTCATCGACGCTTGCATCGGCGTTGGTAATAGTTTGTATATCTTCGACAGCCTATTCCATAGAATGGAAAGGTATAGTTGTTCATCATAGTACTTCACCTAGGTGGACCACGGTTGAAGATATTCGCAAGTGGCACATAGATGACAATGAATGGGATGATATAGGATATCACTATGTGATATATCCAGATGGTTCTATTCATGAGGGCAGACCTATAGACAAGATAGGTGCACATGCGAAAGGACGTAATACTACCCATATAGGGATATGTTTAGTTGGTTATGATAGTTTCACAGATGAGCAGGTTAAATCGTTAGATAAGCTAATCATAGAGCTATCTCTGCCAATTGAGAGACATCATGAGAAGTGTCCAGGTAATGGAATAAAGATTAAGTAAGGGAGGTGAATAAAGATGTCAGCTAAAGCGATCATAGTAGGCTGTATTATGTTCTGTCTGTTTCTGCCATGGTTTACTCCAGTGTGGATAATCATAGCGATAATAGTAGGCTGTATGGCTGCAGGAATAGTACATGAAGAAGATGCTAACCCTGTTGAAGTAACAATGCTATGTGAACATTGTGGTGGAGCGATAGGTGCTCTTGACTTCGATAGAGATAAGGGCTTCTATGTGTGCCCCAAGTGTAAAAGAGAATGGAAAGGAGACGAATAGTGGAAAACATACCAACAGCTGTTGCTACAAGGAGTATGGTCAAAGAGTGTATATTGATAGCCATCGAATATAAAGGGATGGATATTAAGACATTCTCTGAACAGGAACTCAAGAACATTGTTGATGAGACTGTTAAGGTTATAGAAAAGAAAGGATGTATGGTAGTAGGAGAATAAGGAGGTGATAACAGTGAGTGACTATACTAGGTATGACACATGTAGTTACTGTGGTAGGAATACTATAGTTGCTAACAAGGGCAGCTATAATGGTCTGTGTCATGAGTGCATAGTAAAGAAGGACGTCGGAGAGATGGTTCTTAGAATTATGCGCGTTGAGAAAAAGAAAGGAGGATAGTAATGGGTGTAGGTAAACGTAAAGAAGAACCTAATGTCCATCCAGTAGATCATAGAATGACATGGACTAAGAACGAACATCGTAGTGCTAGTGCTTTCTTGCGCAGTCTACAAAGAAGAGCAAAGCTTAGGTTAAAAGTAATACCAAATGATGAAGGAGGTGAAGATGATGAAGGTGTGGGACGATCAGGGTGAAGGCTATATACCTTATGAGAAGATGCGTTCTAGACGTCCAAGAAGGACAACAAGAAAGACGCAAGAACGTAGATCTGCCAAGGTATATAGTGAATTTATGCGTATTGAGGGATATAAAGATGTTGCTGCAAAAAACAAACTCTTACGCAAAGAAAAACATCTTCGATTGTTGAAGAAACAACAAGAAATGGCTAGAAAGCGTAAAGAGAAACGCATAGCTAATATGGAAGCAGCTAAAAAACGCAAAGAAGAACGCACAAAAGAGCACATAGCTAATATGGAATTTCAGTTGCACGATGAAGGTCGTATACTTAAAAAGTCGTATAAGTATTATGGGCTGTTAAGAAAACTGAATGGGTTGAAACATAACTTTACTAGGAGGTGAGATAGATGGGTAAACGTACTGAGACTATCAGAAAAGCTTATGAGTGGCTTAAGCAAGATTTAGTATTATTGCAGGTCAAGTATGAGCTCGATGGAACCAATAGTGGTGACAGGAGTAACATATCTTATCCTGAGTATGACAGGTTAAGACAGTTACTTCCTATGGTTAGCGATCTTGGAGATCTGTTGAGATATTACGAAAACAAAGGAAGGAGACACAATGTCCAACAGGTATTCATTGAGCGCAGAAAGAAGGCCTAACCAGAGTCCTCTATACTGGTGATGCTCAGGGTATATGTTATATCCTGGGCTGGACCGGTATAGGAGTGTGTAGCTCTGAGGCCGGCAAGAATGCTGTTTGGTTTCTTGAAAGGGGGTGGAGTTAGTGAATCAAGTTCAAGTTCGAGTTCGTGTTAGAGACTGTATAATACAGACTAGTGTGTATTATTCGCAGTATAACATATAGGAGGTGATATGCTTGGCATTACCTTTGAGCTAGGCCGTGGGCTGGCAACCAAAGCCCCCATAGCTACAAGGGACACACCAATGGAGTGTGTGCGTTTAGCCCAGAATAAAAAGAAAGAGGTGCATATGAATACTGTAAGTAGAAACGAAATGATTCGTATTCTTAAGACACGTGGTTGGAAGGACTTACGTACTAGGATAGGGGTTATGTCATTAGTTCGTTGTCCTGAGTACCAGATAAGAGCCATATATCTATCTGGCAAACATTATAAGAGAAAGGAGCCAGCATTAACATACAGTATCTAGGAGTGTTCAACTATCCCCCGTATAAAAGGAAAGGAGATTAAGATGTATACGTATACACCAAAAAAGAGACGTAAGAAGATCTATAAAGATTATTGGGATATTAAAATATTCTCTAAGGAGCGCAATGATGAGACAATATGGGAGGGTGAGTGGGGTCCTCAGAGTCTGATAGGCCATATTCACTCTATGGGGAATATTGATAATATATCCCGTCGGATAGTAAAAGTGGAATTAACTCGAAAGGAGGTGTAATATATGGAGATATGGAAAGATATACTAGGTTATGAAGGACACTACCAGATTAGTAATGAAGGTAGGGTTAAGTCTCTTGTACGCTGGATGTGTCCAGTAGAAAGGATACGTAAATTATATGACAATGGGCGTGGTTATCTCGTAATTGATTTAACTGCTCTACCTCAAAAACGTAAAACGTATCCCATTCATAGATTAGTTGCAATAGCGTTTATTCCTAATCCTAGTGGTTACCCACAAGTGAACCACAAGGATACCAATAAATGGAATAACAACGTATCTAATCTTGAATGGTGCACTAAATCATATAATGAGAGACATGCTGCATTTCACCGTGGCGAAAGAGAAAGGATTTGACCTTGGATGCAACGCTTAGTGGTTCTCAGTGGTGGCGCTCGCTGGACGCTCGCGCCTTGGATGCCGTTGTGGTGTATGCACCGCTCCTCGGCTGGGGCCTCGTCGCTCCACGCTCGGCTGGGGCCTCGCTAGTCCTCGCCTTGGCCGGCTCGGACCTTAAATCATAGAGCGTTTCCATCCCTACTGAGAAGGGGTGTTGAATATATAGAGGAGAATAAGTAATGAAAAATAGTTCCTTCGTCAAAAAAAGGAGAACGAAATGAAGGAAAAGAAAAGAATCCAAAACAACGATGTCATCCGTGCTATAGCGGGTGATGGATTCCACGGGGTAGCTATTGACAATGACTACTTCGCAAGAGAAAGGAGAGAAAATGCTATTGAGCAGGGTTATCCAACAGTGATGCCCGAGCTCGTAGGTACTGACATGGAGTATATTATCAGGCGTTCTGATAAGCTCGTGACTGAGTTAGAACACGAGAGATGCCCTCGGTACACCAATAGTTACCCATATGATGATGACTATAGAGAGATATGGTATCCCTCTATGCACATCACACGAATTCAGCTATAGCATTAGCTTGGCTGGAAAGTAAACCAAAGGAGAGTATCAAATGGCAAAGAAAGAAGTAGTGAAGACAGAAGTGAAGAAAAGGGAAAGCAACCTCGACCTCTTAGACCTTATGAATGGTGCAAGAGCCATAATCAAGGTCAAAGGAGAGGTTGAGTTCTCCAAGCTGGTCATCTGGGACAATACCGATGGTCAACAAGGCGTCATGAAGAAGTCCATCATATATGTCACAGTAAGGGACGATGATGGAAGAGAAAAGCGCTTTGTGATAGCCGATGGGAAAAAGAACCCATTGAATCACTTCGTAGGTGCCGAGAAGAAAAAGATAGAACAGGGAGGTACCAAAGAGATAGCTCTCTAAGCTAACTCAACCCAAGCTGTTGATTGAGCAGTTCTCCATGTATCATCAATCTGGCCTAGGGATGCCAATGAAGTACCCTCTTCGAAGATCACTCCTGGGGTATGAGTATAAACTACCCCCTTTATAACAATATAGTAACCAAAAGGAGGTTGCAATGGACAAATTAGTAGGATTGATAATCAAGGTGATAGGATACGTGGCTTTAGCGTTAGGAGGGTTTCTACTAGGTTGGTTATTCCGCGCCGTTAAAGCAAAGAGGCAGATCAAGGGCCTCAATACCAAGAAAGAAGAGGAATAGAGGGGTATCAGGCGTTTCTAGAGTATATTCAGTAGGATATCTAAACAATGGAGGTATATCGTGAAGAATGTAACGATAATGGATCGTGTTACGGCAAGAATGGGAGATATGGTTGAAGAGCTGGCAGAGAAGGTAATCAATTCCTCTTTAATGACGCGGATAGAAGAGAAGATCATAGGGGAAGACTATATGCCTAAGGGGCGTTTAATTGTAAGGCGGGTAACAATAGAGGAAGAGACATCCGATAGGCTATGTAAATGCCCTGAACCTATAGAGGGTAGTACAGTTAACAGGATAGTATACTGTGCTGTATGCCAAGGTGTTATTGAGGTAATCTCTTAATAGCGGCGAGCGAAAGCGACGCGCGGTAAAGAGGGAGCCATAGGGTTGGTGTGGATGGCTTGGGAGATTTAATCTCCAAGGGAAGGAAAAGACGTAAGTGTATATGCTATATATAGTTACGCATTCAACTGTAAGTGCCTAGGTGTCACGTAAAAACCAAGTACATAACATGTTGAATTGTATAGACTTATAGTGGATTTAGCATACCTTACTACACATAGTAGTATATATAAGATATATAAAGATATACACTGTAGTACAAAGACATAGAAGGAAGTATAATGATAAAGATTACTATGCGTACATGTAGGAAATGTAACACATGTAAGGTAAGTGAAGAGCTTCGGTACTTAAAGTCACTAGGACATGACATACTATGTCACTTAGGGGATTTTAGGGTGTTCTGGTCTTCCCGCGCCAGGAAAAGGAAAGTAAAAACATGAACAAACATAATGGGAAAGCATATAAGTATAGAGTAGTCTACGGTGTATAGAAAAGAGAATAAACAAATGGGTATATTTAAGAATGGCAGACACACAGGCTGGTGGGTACGATCTAAATCGGATAAGAAGTGGAATTGTAAAGGCAAGTCCATCATTCTAGATAAAGGTAGTCCAAACATATCATTTGAATGTCCTACTGTAATAGAAGAACTAAAAAAGCTCTATGGAGAACCACCTAGAGACTTAAAGTTTGGTTATTCGCGCTAAGAAAAGAGAAAGGAGAAGATATGATAGCAGCATATCTTAAAGTTACGCATACTACAGGGACAGCATACTTTGCTATTATTGAAGGCAAAGGTGATGTAGAGAATAAGTTTCATTTAGTCAGCCGACCGTTGATGGTAGCCCTTGATGATATGATGTTTAATACTATGGATAAGCTTTCAGCATATTATCTCAAGAAACTCGAAGAAGGTGCTACAATGACTATTACCTCGGAAGTAATTTAACTTCCGTGCAAAGAAAAGGAGAAGAGAAATGAGGTACTGGCAACATAAGCTGAGATATGTCGGTGATAAACTCCAAGAGTTAGTTGAAGTTGAGCACCAAGATTGCGAAGGGGACGCCTGCCGCATAGAACATGAGTGGCGCAATGTCCCAGATCATACAGAAATAGACGCAAATGGGGAAGGAAAAGATAATGGAAGAGATTAAAGTACCTGAACTTAAGATAGTTCATGATAGGAGATGCTGTGAAAATGAGTACCTAACACGGGAGCATAAGTCAATAATAAAGAACCAAGAAGTACTATATACTCTGCTTTCAAAGATAGCTGAGAAACTTAACCTTAAGGTGGTAGTAGTTAAGCCTAAGGTTATAGTGGAAGGAGATGAAGAGAGTTAATCTCCCTACGCAGTAAAAATAAAAGAGAAAGGAGAGAGAAATGATAGGATACAAATTTGTCCAAGCTGATGAAGAAGGAAGGTTCTGGTCCGCTATGGCAGAGCGCAAAGCCTGTGTTGAATACAAGAGAGGGAAGTGGACTTATGCTCCTGATTGGCTCGCAAGAAAGGGATACCATTTATTTGCATTTGACAATTTGGAGGAAGCAACGACATTAAAAGAGAAACATTCCCTAGATTTTAAGATATTCGAGTGCGAAGCAGAGAAAATAATAGCACTACCCCAGAAGTTGAGAATATATGAACTCAGTAATGGGGTTGTCGAGAAAGTCTCACATATGTGGCCGTTCCATACTATTATGGCTGAGCGTATTAAACTTGTTGAGGAAATTGTTTAGTCCGCGCGCTAGAAAAAGAGAAAGGAAAGGACTATGAGAAGTAAAAAGCTATTAATAATTGCAATGCTATTCATCTGGACTATAATAGCCAAAGATACTATGGGGAGTGTTGACGGACCCATTAGTTTCTTTGTGCTCGAGAATGAAAAAGGAGAAAGAAGGGTGAGTAAATGCTCGTTTCTCTATGGAGGCTATCTATATGTAACGGGAGACAAAGTGAATGCCGTTAACTGGGGTAATTCAAGTAAATACCTATCTATAACAGGGAGAGTTAAATGAAATTGGACATAATTAAAATAGATAAAGACCTCTTTATCATAAAAGACATTGTGGAAGAATGGTGTCTTAAAGTTTTTGACTATCCAGAAAGTTCGTGTGGGAATTGGAGGGATGGTAAAGAAGGTAGGAAATATCATAGAGTCTTCGCCGATTCTTTGGAATCTGCTAATGACCTTTGTTATAGAGCATATAAAGAATACGAAGACAAGAAAGTGGAAATATTGAGTGCCTCACTATTTCTAAAGCATATTGTTTTTAGTTATGAACAAAAGGAATTCTTCAGAGCAAGAGATTTATTAGATACCTTTGTTAAGGAACATAAAGACTTTAATGATGCGGATTATTCCGTGATCATAAAGTATAGAGAGTTTCTACAAAGGGAGCAGCATCACAAAGAACATATAAAGGTACAAGAAAAGATAAAGGAAGCAATAACACAAAGTGGAAGAAATCAAGCAAGCTGGCCAATGAGCTAACAAAGGAGATCAGAAACAAAATGGCTCTAACAGGAAATGGACGAGAACTAGAGTGTAACACACCTGAGGACAGAATAGAAAAGCTAGAAAAAACATTAATTTTACTTGGGGTAGTATTAGATAAACTCTTACATACCCAGCATTTTAATGTTGAGGGTATGATAAGGAAAAAACTAAACTTATCAGTAGAGAAAGAGAAAATGATCACAGTAGGTGGCATAGAGGTCCCTGTAGGGACAACTGTAGGTGAATGGCTTGAAATAGCCAATAAGGAGATCTATGATATTTTATCAAAGGGCCAAAAATAATAACACAAACAAAAGAAAAGTAAAAGAGGAAGGAAAAGTAAAATGTCAGCTCACGGAGATTCGAGCGCAGCAGTAGGTGGTGCGATTAGTGGAATGATGTGGATGTTCCTCATCATCGTAGGTATAGCTATGATACCAGTGATATTGATGGCACTGGTATTCATAGTACCTACGGTATTTATATTTATCTGCGCATTTAAAGGAGAACAGTGGCTCGAAGAAGACAAAGAGTTACGTATGAAAGAAGCAATGAAAGAAACAAGAGGAGAGAAGTGACGAGTAAAGAACAAGTTATAAAACACTTGAGAGCCATCAACGCAGAGCTCCTGGAGGCGTTAAAAGAGCTTTACGAATATGCCTACGCTGTTTTTGGCAAAGATAATCCTACTGATACAGAACGACATTTATTAAAGAAAGCCGAACAAGCTATCAAAGGGGTGGAGTGATGAGTATTATTGGAAATGTTTGTACAGAATGTGGTTCAGACAGGTTAGGGTTTGTTTGTCAATGTGGAGAAATGAGATGCGGTTGCAGTAGGGAGAATTGCCCTACTTGCGAGGCACAGCAAGAATATGAAAATCAACAACAACTGTACGAAGCAGAGAAGCAAGAACGTGAAGAATTTGAAAATAAAATGGCAGATAAGTACAGGAGATAAATAATGAAACCTTACGAAGATAACCTAGAAATGCAGAGTGATGAATTAAGAGCTATCAACGCAAAGCTTTTGGAGGCACTGGAAAAGATAGCCAATATTATAGGAGGACCGCAAGCTAATCCAAATGAATTTGTAGGGTTAGTAAAGGTTTTAGAAACAGCCGAACAAGCCATTAAGAAGGCAAAGGAGGCATAATGAGATATGAATGTTTTAATTGCGAAAAGGAATTTGAAGAAACTGAAAATGGTATGTGTCCACATTGTCATTCAACTGATTTTGTAGATAAGGCAGAGGAGAAGAAATGAAGATCATAATTGAGATCAGTAATGCTGAGAGAAAATGGCTTCTTAGACTTATATCAAACTATTGTCTCAGAAGAAAATCTACTATATCAACCAATGAACGCAATATGGCTAATAATGTAAAGGGTGAGTTAGGCGTGGATATGATGGTTCCGGAAGATTAAAGAAAATAAGAAAGGAGAAAAGGGAATGAACAAAGAACAGAGACCACATAAATTCAGAGCATTTGATAAAGAGAAGAAAGAATGGTTATGGCCCTATCCTGAAGGATTTAATATTATTGGTGAGGTCACAGTATTTGACCTACTAAAACAATATCGTATCTCAGATTATAAAAACCTTGTAATAGTACAGTTCATAGGTCTCCTCGACAAAAAAGAGAGAGAGATTTATAATGGGGACATAGTTAAACTCTTCACCTATGGTAAAAATGACCCACGAAAAATTCAGCTTATTGAGTGGCACAAAGACACTTGTCGTTTCATTGTTAAGAAAAGAGGAGATAGTGGTATGGAGCCATTATATTTTGATGCAACACATAGTTTCTTAGATAGGTGTGAAGTAATCGGTGACATATATCAGAACCCTGAAATGATAGGAGTTAAGTGATGAATTGGTTAATGTATATAGGTGGTGGTTTTTTATGGTGGTCTCTATGGGTTAGCATCATAAAAGATATAGATACAACATTTGGATTTATAATTCATTTGTTAGCAATAATGGGTACATGGGTATGGATATGTTGGAGGTTTATATGAGTAAACATACAAAAGAACCGCGGAAGGCGAGTGAAATCTTAAGAGTAAATGATGCCTGAAGAACACGCAACCCGTGTATATATTATCTTATTAGAGCCATATGATGCAGAGGTGTTAGCCCGCATTCTTAAAACAGAGGGGAAGACCTGTGATCAGTGGCTAGCAGAACGTGTGCGTGAGTACAGAGGCGAGAAGAAGAAATGAAGAGAGAATTTGGTATAGTGGAGTTATTTACGATACTTGTTGTAGCGATGCTTATAGTGATTACTATTATTATCCCCATGATGGAAAAGGAAAGACATGAAACTGAGAATTACTGGAGAAGGATAACAAACGATGACAATAGAGAGAAGCAGAATAGAATTAGTATTAAGAAAGATAGTGTCAACAATCACAGAGATAGATCCTAAAAGAATAGGTCTTAAGACTAAGTTCGTCGAAGAGCTTGGGATGGA
>SDBT01002891.1_pt1 | contig 29939 bp, 24 predicted proteins | sample 2277101 | NCBI WGS metagenome assembly SDBT01 (sample SAMN10404973, study PRJNA504765) | marine sediment metagenome | isolation source: marine sediment core GS10_PC15, 103 cmbsf | place: Arctic Ocean: Southern Knipovich Ridge | collected 2010
CATCTACAACTATGCTCTCTCGCATGCCGAGGTTGGCTACCTGGCTCTGCAGGGCGGCACTCCGCTCCCCGTACCAGTGTTGCCGCCGTACGCGGTTAAGGTTGACATAGTTCAGGACAACAATATTGATCTCAAGGACTATGCTGCCCTGGCAGAGAAGTGGCTTGTTGAGCAGACGTGGCCGTAATGGATTTGCCATTTTGCCCAATGGGCTTGAATAGCTGATGAGTTTGCATCAATTCGGGGCCTGTACCCCCTTGTCTGCTGTCGCAGACAGCAAAGGGGGTAAGGCCCCGTTGTTTTTATGAGTAAGGAAGTTTGCGGAAGAAGATTTAAGACTAACCGGCGGTGAAAGGCGCAGCGTCTTGTCAGGCGAACGTTACCCGAGCAAGCCATCATAAACCCTGACACCATCCACCAGTTTGCAGATATGAACGGCGAAGCTGTCGGCATAGCCGGGATGGCTGCGTGGATAAGCGGTGTTGACGGCCTGGTTCAAGGCATCGACGCTGTCGGCCCGGACCAGTGCACCGGCGGCGCCCTTGTCACCGCCGCCCAACATTCTCTCTCCCAAGACACCGGGTACGGTGCGGGCGATATCGCACATTGTTTCCAGTTCCTGGCCTGAGATTTTATAATCGTCTCTCAGGCTGAGACCATCGTCGCGGAATATACGTCCGACAGTTTCAATGTCCCCCTGCTTCCAGGCGTCGAGCATTTTGTAAAACCGCTGCTGGGCAGAAAAGATGTATCTGAGACGGTCACATAAATCCGGGTACTCGTTCCGGAAGCGTGCCAGTATCTTTTCATAGAGAGCTTTGTCCTTAATATCGGCCAGGCAGGAGATATCGTAGTTGGCCTTTTGCAAAATTGAGAGCAGTTTTTCGCACTGTGCTCTTCGTGTCTTATAGGTGGACTTTTCCAGGCCCGGGCGGTCAGTTCCTGTGTCGAGCACCACGATTCGGAAATCGGCTGCGCCGTCGCCAAGCGGCAGATAATTTACAGACCTGGTCCTGGGGTTATAATGGGTTCCCATTTCGGCGCGGGCGAAAAGTATCATAATCTGGTCGAGCCGGCCACAGGGCGAACCAATATAGTCGTTTTCGACCGCCTGGGCGAGGTCAGCAATTTTGAGGCGGTCTTCAACTTCGATACCGTTAGCATCAAGCAGCGAGAGAATAAGGTTCAAAGTCAGTGAGGCCGAGCGGGACATTCCGCCGCCGGGAATGTTTCCATAAAGAATGGCGTCGATGCCCTGGTGCAGTTTCAGAGCTTGTCGTCTTAAAATATATTCGACACCATAAGGGAAGCGCGCCCAGGTATCGGCGATAGATGAAGATTTGGGTTCGGGGACGTGACCGAGACCAAATTCAATGACGCCATCGTCGGGGAAATTTGCGCTGAATAATCTTACCCGCTCGGTTCCGTTAGGCCTGTAGGCCAACCAGATGAACCTGTCGGTTCCCACGCCAAAGAGTTCTGTACCATTGTAATCGCCATGCTCGACGCCCAGGCAGAAACGAGATGAAGTCCTCCTGATTTTAGCGTTGTTGATGTTTATACCAGTATCCCGGGATAATTGCAGGATTTTATCAATAGCCGTCCTGTCCTGGGCCGTTAGCTGCATTTTGTTAGCCTTCTTCACCAACTATTGATGCCTTAGTTAAATTGGAATCTGCCGAATGACACTACCAAACCAATGCAGCAATGTCAATAAAACCACACAAGCAGGAGGCGGTAGCGAAATATTGTTGTGGCCGGCAGGAGATAAGCTATAATGGCGGGCAATTTAGCGAGAGAAGCTAAAGCTGCTGGTCGGCATAAAGGTGGGACGAAAAGAAAGATAACGTATGTATTATGGAGCTAAGCTGGTTTGACATTGGTGTGTTTTTGTCGTTCGTCTGTTTCGTTATGGTTGTCAGCCTGTACAAAAGCCGTAAAGAAGAAACGGGCGAGGACTACTTTTTGGCCGGTCGCAACCTGACCTGGCCACTTATCGGTTTCTCGCTGATTGCCTCGAATATTTCCACCGAACACTTCGTCGGGATGTCCGGCCAGGGGGCTGGCAGTGTCGGTCTGGCCATTGCCAGCTACGAATGGATGGCGGCCATCACACTGGTTTTCGTGGCAATTTTTTTCCTGCCGAAATTTCTCAGAAGCGGCATTTACACCATTCCGGAGTATCTCGAATACCGCTACAATGCCGCAGCACGAGGCATTATGTCCTTTTTTGTGATGGTTATATATGCCTTTGTATCCATTGCTGCTGTGCTTTATGCGGGCGGTTTGGCTATCAAAACCATGTTTGGCCTGAATTTGTACGTGGTAATCTTCCTGATGGGATTGATTGCGGGTGCCTATACGATTTACGGTGGTTTGAAAGCGGTGGTCTGGACAGACCTTATCCAGGGTGCCGCCCTGCTTGTGGGCGGCTTGATAGTCTTACTATTAGGTTTTAGGGAAGTCGGTGGTATTGGAAGCTTCCTTGAAGCAAACAAAGACCGACTTCATATGTTCCTGCCGGCAGATCATAGTGTATTACCCTGGACTGCCTTGGTCGTTGGGCTGTGGATACCTAATTTCTACTATTGGGGCCTGAATCAGTTCATCACCCAAAGAACCTTAGCAGCCAGGAGCCTTCGGGAGGGCCAGCGTGGTATCATATTTGCGGCCGGCCTGAAACTGTTAATTCCATTCATTGTTGTATTTCCCGGCATTATGGCTGTCCAGCTCTATGGTGAACAACTGCCTCCCGAAAAAGCCGACCAGGCATATCCCCTGCTGCTGAAGAACCTTCTGCCTACCGGCCTGCTTGGGCTTATGTTCGCCGCTATGTTCGGCGCGATTATGAGCTCGCTCGACTCGATGCTTAATTCGGCCTCGACCATCTTCACGATGGACATTTACAAGCGCCACTTAAAGAAGGATGCCTCGCCCAGGTCCGTAGTTTTGATTGGCCGGATTATGACCGCAATATTCGTGGTCATTGGCTGCACGGTGGCATGTTTTTTGGACAACCCCAAATTCGGCGGCATTTTCAATTACATCCAGGAATTTCAGGGTTACATCTCGCCTGGGATTCTGGCGGCCTTTGCCTTCGGAATGATTTTTCGTAAGGCGCCTCCCGCTGCGGGTATTGCCGGTCTGGTCCTTTGCGCTCCAATCTACGGAGCGCTTCAGTTTTTGCCGGGAGTCTCCGAAATGGCCTTTTTGAACCGTATGGCAGTTACTTTCGCTGCTTTGATTCTCGTAATGACTATTATAACTCTCGTCAAACCCTTACCTGAACCGAAGGTTATTTCCAAGAGAAGCGATATTGATATGTCCAGCAGTGCCACGGTCAAAATCTTCGGCGGCGTAATTATCGCCATAACAGTGGCGTTGTATATAATTTTCCGATGAGCGCAGGTAAAAATATAAAGGATAGTTGCTATGACACAGGATTGTTCGGCGGCAAATAAAGGGGTCTTCCTGGCTACTGTCTGTGCTAACAAACAGATTGGGTGGAGATTCTATCGGCTTGGTCTGGAGTTTTCGGGAGCCGGCGCAGAGGCTTTCGCTGATTTTAAGGCGGGACAGTTCGCCGAATTAGACCTTTCTTATGCTGCGTTGCCATCGGCAGAAGCTATACCGAAGGAATTGGTGGATGCGTCGCATCGCAGGATACTGCTGCGGAGGCCTTTTAGTTTTGCCGATGTTGATGCAAAAAAAGATAAGACCCGCGTTGATATTCTTTATTGTGTTCTCGGGCCTGCAACTTTGCGTATGACAACGTTGTCGGCGGGCGATTCGGTTAGTGTAATCGGGCCTTTGGGCAATGGTTTTTGGGTGCCGGAGGACAAGAAAAGGGCTCTGTTGGTGGCCGGTGGGATGGGGGCTGGGCCTTTGCAGCATCTGACGAAGGTTCTCACGGTAGATTCGCCTGATATTGAGGTAATGGTTTTTGCCGGAGCAAAGACGGCGAAAGAGCTGCCTTTTGAGAGCCGACTGGACGAGATTTCGCAGCAGTTAGGGTTTTCACTAAGAGAATTTGCAAAGTATGGTATAGAATCATTAGTAGCAACGGATGACGGCTCAGCCGGGTTTGAAGGCACTGTGGCTAATTGTCTTTCGGACTGGCTTGGCCAACAGAATTTAGTTAGTGAGGATACGATAATTTATAGCTGCGGGCCTGAGGCGATGCTGGCGCAGATAGCCAGGATTGCTGGAGACAAGAAAATCGATTGTCAGGTTAGTATGGAACGGATGATGGCCTGCGGGATTGGAGTCTGCCAAAGCTGTGCTGTGGAATGCAGAGTGAACGGCTCACACGAGACTATTTACAAGTTATGCTGCAAGGATGGGCCTGTCTTTGACAGCAGGGAAGTGGTTTTGGGCTCATGACAGGTGGCTTGTGATATGAATGAAAGTGTTGATATTTCGGTTGATTTTGGTGGGATTCGGCTTAGTAATCCGGTTTTTACAGCTTCAGGAACGTGCGGGTATGGCAATGAATTGGCTGATTTTATGGATATCAATTGCCTCGGCGGATTTATTACCAAAAGTATCACGGTAAAGCCAAGAAAAGGCAACGCTACACCGAGGATTGTTGAGACCAATTCAGGAATGCTTAATGCGATTGGGCTGGCGAATATCGGGCTGGATGCTTTTATTGAAGAAAAACTCCCCGTTCTTGAGCAGGTGACTGCGGCTGTTTTTGTTAATGTAGCTGGTGAAAGTATTGATAATTATGTGGCTGTGGTTGAGCGGCTGGCGTCTGAAAAAGCAATAGCAGGGTTTGAGTTGAATATTAGCTGTCCCAACGTTTCCAAAGGCGGGATAAGTTTTGGAACCGACCCGATGCAGGTGGCGGAGATTACTTCGGCGGTGAAAAAGGCTGTGGGTGAAAAGGTTTTGATGGTCAAGCTGTCTCCTTGCGTTACGGATATCAGCGTAATTGCTCGTGCGGCGGTCGATGCGGGTGCTGACGCACTTAGTTTGATAAATACGTTTACGGCGATGGTTATCGATATTGAAACTCGCAGGGCTGTTTTGGCGAATAGGACAGGAGGACTATCGGGGCCGGCGATAAAGCCGATAGCGGTCTATCTGGTTAATAAGGTCTATAACGAGGCTACCAAGGGGGGCGGCGTACCGATTCTGGGTCTGGGCGGAATTATGACCGCTTCGGATGCCATTGAATTTATTATCGCAGGGGCGTCGGCGGTGGGTATTGGTACGGCGAACTTTATTGAGCCGGGATGTGCGGTGAAAATCATCGAAGGTATAAAAAAGTACTGCGTTCTCAAAAAAATAGCAAATATCAAAGAATTGGTAGGGTCATTTGAAGAAGGGTAAGAGATGGAGACTCTTAAACTATTACGGGATTATTTTCCGACAGCGGTTTTTACAGGCAAGTGCATAGTCTTTATAAGCGAGGATTGGCGTGTTGAGCTTACCGAGCATAAAGACAACGATTTCAGCAGGTCTGGTTCTGAGCCGGCTGTTATACGGGTCAGAATATTCAAGAAGGCGGTGAACGGCGAATTTGTTCCGGGCCACTATGAAGATTTTCAACTTGCATCCTTAGGTGAACTTGCCGAGCAGATTGAAAAGTATGTGCAGTCGGCGATTGGGGCGAACCTCAGGAAAGAGTAAGAAAGACTTATGATTTTAGTTTAGCCACAGATTTTATGGAGTTTTTTAGCGAGATACGAGAGATTAACGGAGGTGTGATTTTTGCGGCAAAGATTGTGCCGGGCAGCAGTCAGACAATTGTTTGCGGCCTGCTCGATGGGATGGTGAAGATTAAGGTCTCGGCACCACCGGAGAAAGGCAAAGCCAATCGGTGTTTGCTCGATTTCCTGGCAAAACAACTTGGTGTGAAAAAGAAGGCTGTTAGTATAATCTCGGGACAGAGCAGTCCGGTTAAACAGGTGCAGGTTTTGGGTTTATCGGCTGAGACACTGCTGAAGAAGCTGGATTTGAATAAATAAGGTTTGGGTCAATGGCCGACGAATCAACTTTACTCTCACAAAATCTATCGGTGGACGAGACTTCACTTAAGTATATGCTGAAGTTAGCAGCTCCGATGGTGGTAACGAACATCTCTTTCACTGTTATGCAGTTCGTCGACAGGTTTATGGTTTCACGTTTGGGGACGGAGGCATTGGCGGCGATTTTGCCGGCCGGCATTATCAGTTTCGTGCCTGTGAGCTTCACGATAGGTGTGATGACAAGCGTTAATACGTTTGTGAGCCAAAGCCTGGGCAGAGGCCAAAAAAGAGACTGCTCAAATTATTGCTGGCAGGCGATATATATGGGGCTGGCGTATCTTTTGGTCGTGGTTGCCATTATGTGGCCGGCTGCACCGTGGATATTCAGGACGTTGGGGCATGAGCCTGCGGTTGTCAATTTGGAAGTCATATATCTTCGGATTATGCTCTATTCCCAGTTTCTGGCGGTGTTCGTCTGGGCGAGCAGTCAATTTTTTATGGGAGTCCATCGGCCTATTATCACGATGTATGCAGCGGTGTGTTCACAGGTGGTCAATATCGCAGCTAATTACGTATTGATTTTCGGCAAGCTTGGTTTTCCTGCGATGGGGATTGCAGGGGCGGGCTGGGGGACATTCATCGGGATTACTGTCGGTGCCGGTATAAGGATGGCAATGTTTTTGAGCGGCGATATAAACTCAAACTTCAAGAGCAGGAGGACAATGAATATTGATTTGCCAAAGATAATAGATTTGCTGAAAGTGGGGTTTCCTGCCGGGTTCGGATTTATGATGAATATGGCGGCGTGGGGGATAATCCTGTTCGGGCTGGTTGGCAAATTCGGAAAAGAGGCATTAGCCGCAACAAGCGCCGTATTTGCGTGCATGAACGTTTCTTTTATGCCGATTGTAGGGCTGGGGACTGCTTTAACCGCAGCAGTGGGTAAGTCAATCGGAGGAGGAAGGAAAGATGTGGCAATTAAACAAACTAGTGTTTGTCTGAGAGTTGCACTGATTTATATGGGGTTAGTGGGGCTTTGCTTTTTTGTGTTCAGGAATGATTTAATGGCTTTCTGGTCTCCTGACGATAAAGTAATCGCTATAGGGATTAATATTTTTATTTTTGCGGCCATATTTCAGGTCTTTGACGCTATGCTGCTTACTTACTACGATGCCTTGCGTGGGGCGGGCGATACCTTGTGGCTGGCGATTGTTGAGGCCTTGGGAGCGGCGGTTATAATGGGATTGGGTGGTTTTTGTATGTTGAAGTTTTTCCCCCAGCTCGGTGCGATGGGCCCCTGGATTGCCGCTACAGTTAAGATTATCACACTGGCATTCGCAAACCGCTGGAGATTTAAGAGTAATAGATGGATGCAGATAGATTTGTTTAAGCGTCGAGCTCTTGGTGTGCCGGTCGAGATTGAGGCGGTGGTCGAGTAGTTTTGAGTGTTGAGTTTTAGTTTCGAGTTATGAAAAAGTTTTTCCTGCTAATCATTTGCGTTTTGTTTTTTACGTCGGGAGTATCTTTTGGCCGAGAGCGGCTGGCCAATGAGGACAAGGCAGGACTGTACGCGAGGTCGATTGAACAAGTTCTGCGATTAGACGAAGAAGAAGTTGATTTGGCTACCGCCGCTCTGATTGTTTCAGAGCAGTGGAGCGATATCGTGCACGGTCGAATACATCTGTCAAAATTAGATGATATGGCTTTTGAAATTCGCGCCGCACTCGAGGCCAAAGGACTGAAGGCGAACCATAAGGCGGTTGCGGTAATAAACGAGTATTTGTTTGAGAAAGAAGGGTTTGAGTCGGTTCCAGAGGCAAGTGACCCGGATGACTTATTTTTGCATACTGTTTTGGATAAAAGACGCGGGTATTGCCTGAGTCTTTCGATTCTTTACCTTTCGCTTGGTGAACGGCTTGGTCTGCCTTTGTATGGTGTGGTTGTGCCGGGGCACTTCTTTGTTAGATACGACGATGGGCGGGTGCGTTTTAATATTGAAACAACCGGCAAAGGTGGATACGCCGACGATGAACACTACACAAACAAATTTAAGGTGCCACAGGACAACCAAGACAGCATCTATATGATGAACCTCAATAAGATTCAGACGTTGGGCTGTTTTTTTAATAATCTGGGCAATAGTTACAGCGATATCGGCAATACGGAGTCGGCATTGCTCGCACTTGAGAGAGCGGTAGAGATAAATCCATCGCTGTCTGAGTCTCGTACAAATTTAGGCAATATTTACCTGAAGAAGGACAGAGTAAAGGATGCGATATACGAATATCAGGCGGCTCTGGAAATCAATCCGCGCGATGCCATGGCACATAACAACCTTGGGAATGCATACATTAAGCGTGGTTGGTTGAACGATGCGATTTCGCAATATCGCATATCGCTCGAGCTGGACCCGAATTTCATAGATGTGTACAAGAATCTGGCTACGGCTTATTGCAGACGGGAAATGTTTGGGCGGGCGCAAAGGGCGTTGAAGGAGGCAATTATTTTAGAGCCGAAAAACGCCAGTTTGTACAGCCAATTAGGTGATGTTTATAGCCAGATGGACGCTTATGAAAAAGCAGTATCTCGCTATAAGAAGGCCTTGAAGATAAAGGGCGATTTTGCCGAGGCACATTACGGTCTGGCTATTTGCTACAACAAACTGGGTCTGGTTGATGATGAAATTCGAGCGTACAAAAAGGCTTTGGTCAGCAAACCTGATATGGTGGCTGCCTTAATAAATCTGGGCAATGCGTATTTCGGAAAACAAGAGTATGATGCGGCTATTGAACAGTATAAAAAAGCTATTGGTATAAAACCCGGTGACGGTACGATTCATTATAATCTCGGGGCTTCGTATTCCAACAAGGGGCTATATGAGCAAGCGGTGACTGAATATCTAATGGCGGTTGAGATTGAGCCGGAAATGGCTGATGCGCATAACGGGCTTGGCTTTGGGTTTTACAAGTTAAAAAGGTATGATTTGGCGTGGGAGCACATAAAAATCGCCGAGGAATTAGGCGCCGAGATTACCAAAGGGCTGCTTGCTGCTATTGAAGACAAGTTGCAATAGAATAAACGCCGGCTGCGAGCCGGTAGGGATAAAGCCCCGGTAAAACCGAGGGCTAAATAAAAAGTTACCTGCAGATATAAAGTTCACGCCAAACAGCGTCGCAAGCCACAAAATCATTGAAGTTACCGGGATAACTGTGTATATTGTTGTTATAGCGATGAAGTGATAAATCCTATGTGGAGGCTTTTATCGTGCGGCGAATTAAAACGATAATTGTAGTTGCCTTTTTAATCGCAATTTTTGGCAGTGTGAATACCGGACAGGGCGATTTTAACGATATCTCAACATACTACGGATTTGACGAGATAGAGATAATCAAGCTGAACTGGGGTATAAAATGCTTAAGAACTGCCGATTTTAACGGTGACGGCCGAAGTGATATTGCTGTGGTTAATAATAGAAAGGCCAAGATTGAACTTTTGGTGCAGAAAGAAACTGTCGGACCGGGCGAAACCGAGGTGGTTGTTGACCCTGAAGACATAGATGTAAATTTAATTACTCCCCCTACCCGCTTCGATAGGCAGAATGTGGCAGTTTCACAGGGAGTGTACAGTTTCATTTGCGGGGATTTGAATTCCGATGGGATGATTGATTTGGCTTTTTACGGCGAGCCAAAGGGTCTGTATGTAATATTGCAAAAGGCCGGCGAGACCCGCTCACCGAACAAATTGAGTTGGCGAACGAGAAAGAAAATTAAAATTGACGATGGTCTTAAAACTGCCAATGCTCTGGTGTGTGCCGACCTGAACAATGATGGTGCTGACGATCTGGTTCTGGCCGGCCGCGATGGTGTCTATATCATTTTGCAAAAAGAAGATGGCTCATTAGCGGAGCCAGTGAAATATCCCGCCACTGCGGTGACGCTGGGTGTCAGGGTGGGTGATTTGAATGGTGATAATATAAACGACCTTATCCTTAGAACAAATGACAGCGAAAAGCCGATACACGTGCGGTTCGGTCTTAAGACGGGGCAGTTGGGCCCACAGGTACAATTTTTTATCGAAAATCCTTACAAATGGGAGCTTCATAACCTGGACGGAATAGCTGGTGACGAAATACTGACCGTTGACAACAAGAGTGGGCGGTTAATCTGTTATAAATTGGCCACTGAAAAAGATATGGATGCTGATTGGCCGATTCTGTTTTATCCTCTTGCCCAGGGTGAAGGAGATGCGAAGCGGGATTTGGTAGTGGGCGATTTTGATGGTGATGGTTTGGTTGATGTCACGATAAGCGACCCGGGTGCTGCGGAACTTATTTTCTATAGACAGGCGGCAGGGCTTGGATTGGCTGAGCCGGTAAGATTTCCCGCTTTTGCCGATATCGCCGGTCTGTCTGCTGCAGACATTGACGGTGACGGAAAGAGTGAGCTCGGCGTTTTGAGCGTTAAGGAAAAGGTAATCGGCAAGGCCGAGTTTGAAGATGAGAGGTTATCGTTTCCACAACCCGTTAAATTGATTGGCGAGCCAGTGGCAATGGAGCTTGCCGATGTTGACCGCGACGGCAGTACAGACTGTGTTTACGTATCCAGGGACGCTAATGATATCAGATATCTGAGGGTTATCTATAACCTGTGTAAGGCGGAAGCTAACTCGAAAAAGGGTAAGAAGTCTAAGATTAAAAAAGTTGGTGAAACCGGGTGTGGTTTGGAACTTAAGAAACTCACCTCCAATCCGGATGGTATGAAAGTTCTCGACGTTGACCAGGACGGTTTGGGTGACATCTTGATATTCGTCAAATACGAACTTCCCATATTGGTTCGTCAAACAGAGAGGAAGAAATTTGAAGTAATTGATTCGCCGAGTGCACAGGCCAGTTTGATTAAAGATGCGAGCCTAAGCTCAATAGCTATCGGTGATGTGGACGGCCGAGCCGGTCAAGAGCTGCTGGTGGCACAGAAGAACTTCGCAAGGAGCCTGGTTTTCTCAGAGGGCGAGAGGTGGAGTATTATCGACCAGTACAACGCCAAGAGCACGGAGAACAGAATATCGGCTGTTGCAGCTTTTGCTATCGACCCCCGTGCTTTCTGCGAAAGCAGAAACGGGGGGGCAGGTCAGCCCCCGCTGCTTCGTTTTGGCGAAGCAAAACGGCGGGGGCAGCCCGCCATTTTGCTGCTGGATGGTCGGAAGGGTCAGCTTCAGATTGTCGCCGCCGGAGATGACAGGACTTATCGGTTTGAAAAGGAATTAAATGTCGGCAAATGGAACGCTGCGGCGCATCTAAAAATGCTGTTTGCACCACTTACGGGCGGCGAGGCCAAGAGCATCCTGCTGTTCGACAGTGAGAAGTTTGCACTTATAACACCCCCCTTCTTGCTTTCGCAAGAAAGCACGGGGGTACAGAATGTCCCTCGCTATCTGGAACAGCAGTTTAGTTATGAGACGAAAATAAAGGACGGCACATACGGCAACCTCACTGGTGGGGATATTAACTCTGACGGCCGGAGCGACATTATTATGGTCGAATACAAACGCAATCACGTTGAAATACTCACTCTGGATTCGGAGGCCAAGCCAATCGCCGGGATGCGTTTCAAGATATTTGAGCAGAAAAGTTATCGGGACAGTAAAAGTCGTAGTAAGTCCGGTGTCGAGCCGAGAGAGCTAAAAATCGCCGACGTAACCGGGGACGGTAAGGACGATTTAGTAACTGTCATTCACGACCGTATAATTATTTATCCTCAGGATTGATTTGGTGATTCGTGAATCGTACCCCGCCGTTTGCTTGCCCCCCTGCTTCTTGTGAAGCAAACCGAGGGGCTTCGCAAAAACGAAGCAGCGGGGTCGTATTGCGTTAGTCTCGAAAGGCCGAAAGTCAATATTCGGCAAGGTCACCGCAGGCGGGGAGATACGCATGAGAAAAAAGCAAAATGATTGGTGAGCGAAAAAAAGTCTTTGTCGCACTTAGCGGCGGGGTCGATAGTTCAACCGCTACGGCGTTACTGCGCAAGAAGGGCTTCGATTGCGCAGGCGTGTTTATGATTACCAGTAACCGGGGCCAATGTGCACAGGCGGACGCGGAAAAAGTTGCGAGGAAATTAGACATAAAGCTTTACGTGCTGGACCTTCGCGAGGACTTTGAGCGAATTTTTGATTATTTCTACAGTGAGTATAAACAGGGTCGGACACCCAATCCATGTGTTCTTTGTAACAGACAGATTAAGTTTGGCAGGCTTTTGAGTTTTGCGCAAGATAATGGTGCTGATTTACTTGCTACCGGCCATTATGCAAGGGTCCTCGGGCATAATAACCGAGTGGGCTTATACGAAGCTGTTAATGAGGCCAAAGACCAATCTTACGTTCTGTCAATGATTGATAAAGATATATTACCTCATATTATTTTGCCGATGGGCAATTATTCCAAAGACCAGACGCGGAAGTTGGCAGCGAAGTTTGGGCTGGGAACCGAAGAAAAAGCGGAGTCTCAGGAAATATGCTTTCTACCCAAAGACTGGGTTGCTGTGCTTGAGCAGCGGCATCCGGAGCTTGTCTGCAAGGGAAATGTTGTCGATAGCAGCGGCAAAGTTCTGGGTGAGCATAACGGGGTGCATAGATTTACCATCGGTCAAAGGAGAGGTCTGCGAGTTGCGATGGGCAGGCCTTACTATGTTGTGAAAATTGATGCTGCAAGTAATACTGTTACACTGGGCCCAAGAGAAGAACTTATGCACAGGCATCTATCGGCAAGGGGGGTGAACTGGCTTATCGGTGAACCGAGGTCGGCTTTCAGGGCAACGGTGAAAGTACGTTACAACAACAGCGGTGCTGCTGCGGTGGTTATCCCGCAAGAAAATGGCGTTGTCATTGAGTTTGATGAGCCGGTATCCGCTATAACGCCGGGACAGCTTGCAGCTTTCTATGTTCAGGAGGCAGAGAAAAGTAAGGTTGTCGGCGGAGGATGGATAGAGAAAGTAGCTGACTAATAGTATTTAGCGAACAGGGAATAGATTGCTTTACCGGGGTGCCGGGACTGGTAATGAGAGAATTTAGGTGAAACCCTGGGCTGAATACTAAGGACTATTCACGGCTTTTGATTATGCAGGCAGACGATAATATTTTAAAGTTGCTGAGGGAAAAAGACGCTGAAGCGGCCCGTGGAGATCGTCGTGGGGTAATATTGCAACCGGGTGCTATCGGCGATTGTGTATTAACTTTACCGTTGGCTGAATTTATGAAGGATTGCCTTGGATTGGGTGGTGTTGATATTCTCGGGCATACCGAATATATTGGTATTTTGCCGGGCAGAACGTGCGTGGATGTCATCCATTCGATAGATTCGGTGGATTTGCATCGGCTGTTTGCTAAAACAAAGACGTTTGACCTTGTGGACGGTGACCCCTTGATAAACGTTTTTGCCGACTACGGCTGGATTATGACATTTTTGGGCGAGCCGGACAGCGATTTTGAGCAGAACTTGATTTTCACCGCCAATTGCAGCCACAGTGCTGAGGTAATAACTTTATCAATGAAGCCGCCAGAAGGATTCTCAGAACACATCACTGATTTTTATGTCCAGCAAGTTATTGAGAAAAGCGGTTTGTCTTTGAGGCCTTGGCGGATTCGGCCCGGCGATTGTTTAATAAAAGTGACCGAAGCGGACGTAAACAGGGGCAAAGAACTGCTGAAAGAAATAGACGTTGATTTTTCTGAGAAGCTGGTGGTAATTCAACCGGGCAGCGGCGGATTGCAGAAATGCTGGCACATAGATAATTTTTTGGCTTTGGCCAAAGAACTCGGTTCAAAAGGTATCGAGGTGATATTCCTGCTGGGACCTGCTGAGTTAGAGCGATTCAGCGATGCCACAGTCAACAACATAAACAGTGTTGCGAGGTACCTGGTGGATTTGTCTTTGACGGAGGTTCTGGGTCTTTTAAGCTGTACAGATGGGTTTGTCGGCAATGACAGCGGGATTACGCATCTGGCAGGGGCAGTGGGGGTCAGAACGTTAGCTGTTTTCGGCCCGACTGACCCGGATGTGTATAAACCCATTGGTCCGGTTGTAACCGTACTTGCAGGCGATACAGCAGCTTTTTCTGAGAAGCCCTCGGTGAGCTTGCAACAGGAGCTTCTGGAAGTTCTGATGGCGTGACGTCAGCAGCGAGTTTAAGTTATGATAATTTTACGATAATGACAGAAGCGGCTGTTTGCTTGCCCCCCCGCTTCTTGCCCGCCCCCGTTTCTGTCTTCAACAGAAGACACGGGGGGGGCAGGCGAAGCAAACCGAGGGGCTTTGCGAGAATTGGGTAGTTGACCCCGTTAGAAATTCCAAAGGCGGCAAGGTCACCGCAGGCGGTAAGGATACGTTAGAAAAAGAGAAGATTTCTAACGGGGTTGACCACGCTGGTCTTTTTGGTATAATGCAAAATAGCGTGCAGCGTTTAGCATATACGCTATCCGCTATCATCTATCCGCTAATTATGATGAGGGCAATTATATGCAGACGACAAAAACTTTGGGCGAATTGGCTAAATATGTAGACGGTCAGGTTCGTGGCGACCCCAATGTGATAATCAGGTCGGCCTCGACGCTTGGCCGGGCAGACGAAGGCGACATCAGTTTTTTGGCCAACAGCAAATACGAAAAGCATCTGCGAACGACCAAGGCCAGTGCCGTAATCGTGGGCAAAGAACCCCCGTTTCTGCCTTCGGCAGAAGGCACGGGGGTTCCCCTTTTGATAACTGAGGACCCTTACTATGCTTTTATGCAGATTATGGTGATGCTGCACGGTCATCGGAAGCACAAGAAAGTGGGAATCAGCCCACGTGCTGCAATTTCGGATTCGGCGAAAATCGGTGCGGACTGCCATATCCATAATTTCGCGGTGATAGCCGATGAGGCGAAAGTCGGAGACGGCTGCATAATCTATCCAGGCGTGTACATTGGGCAGAGTGTGCAAATCGGCAATGACTGTATAATCTATCCGAACGTTATCATTTATGATAGCTGCAAAGTAGGCAATCGCGTGATTATAAATGCGAATTCGACAATCGGCGAAGACGGCTTCGGCTACGCCAGCCACAAGGGCATACATCACAAGTTACCACAGATTGGTAGTGTAATTATAGAGGACGATGTGGAAATCGGCACCTGTTGCGGAATCGAGCGAGGCACACTCGGCGATACTATTATAGGCCAGGGCAGCAAGTTGGGTGATTTGGTCACGATAGGTCACGGTGCAAAAATCGGTGCACATTGTTTACTTGTAGCTCAAGTAGGTATTGCCGGCTCGACCACTCTTGGCCATCATTGCTTAGTCGGCGGCCAGGTTGGTATTGTGGGTCATATCAACATCGGAAACAATGTTACGATTGCAGCTCAAGCAGGTGTTATTAACAGTGTTCCCGACGGCAAAGTAGTGCTGGGTGCACCTGCTATCGAGGCAAATCAAGGCAGGCGAGCATACAGCATGATACAGTACCTGCCTGAGATGCGGCAAAATATTCGGAACCTTCAAATTCAAATTGAACGAATTTTCTCATCTACCGAGGCTGATTCTGACCCGCCGCCCCGACTCGCGTCGGGAGACGCGGGGGCAGGAGAGTCGTCTGGGTAATAGGTTATCTGTCGTTCGCCGGTCGTATTTTAATTTACGGAATGCGAATCAGGATTTGCCCCCGTGCTTTCTTGCGAAAGCAAGAACGGGGGGGGTACTGTATGCTATGATGAATAGTACAGATGTGCTGGGTTTGATTGCTGGAGCGGGTAGATTGCCTTTTCTTGTAGCCAGCGGTGCTAAAAAATCGGGATTAAGAGTAATTTGCGTCGGCTTGGCGGATAACGCAGAGCCGAGCCTGGCTGATGAAGTTGATGTTTTTTACAGAGTTGCGCTTGCCCGGCCGGGGTGCTGGATACGGAAGTTAAGAAGACACGGGGTAAGCAGAACGGTTATGGTCGGGGAGGTTGCCAAATCGCAACTTTTTACACCCTGGCGAATTCTGCGGTATCTGCCCGATTGGCGCACATTCAGGATATATTACTGGCGGCTGCGCGGCAAAGACAAACTGACAGACTCGGTTTTGTGCGCCTTGGCCGATGAATTGGCCAGCGGTGGGATAGTATTGGAGAATTCGACGATGTACTGTAAGCAGTATATGGCGACAGCAGGGGTGATGACAGAACATCAGCCAAACTCACAGGTTGAAGGTGATATTGAGTTTGGCTGGCAGATAGTTAAAAAGCTCGGTGAGCTGGATATAGGCCAGGCGATTGTAGTGAAAGAAAAAGAAGTAATTGCAGTAGAGGCAATAGAAGGTACGGCGAAGATGATTGAGCGGGCTGGGCGGTTTTGTAAATCCGGTGGCTGGACGCTTATCAAGACCTCGAAACCGGGTCAGGATATGCGATTTGATATGCCGTGTGTGGGACCTGATACTATTAGAAGTTTAGCTGAGAATGGCGGCAAATGCCTTGTCGTGGAAGCGGGCGAAACAATAATTATTGACAAACCCGAGACAATAAAGCTTGCCGATGAATTGGGCATTACTGTTCTGGGACACTGAGTTATTATAATTTAGCTTCAAATGCTTACACGAAAGTGGCACTGTATGGCTAAATTCCCATTTCAACTTTCAATTAGACACGGCTTTTCGAAGAAACAAATAGAATCTTTGACGTGTACAGCCCTTTTGCGAGCTATTCCCGGCAGGCGCCAGGTATATGATGCCTTGTGGAATGACCGGGATGTGATTGTCAAGGTGTTCTCACATAAAATTAGCGCTAAGCGTCATCTTAAAAGGGAATGGCGAGGGTTAAAGCTTCTACAGGCGCGGGAATTGAGTTCACCTGAGCCGCTGTTTACCGGGCAAACCGAAGACGGCCGATTGGCGGTGGTAATGGAAAAAATTGCCGACCCGTCAACGGTTCTGGACGTTCTTGCCGAGACAACTGAGAAAGCTGCGAAGCTTGACTTGCTGGTTCTGGTTTGTAAGGAACTGGCGAAACAACACAGCAAGGGGGTTTTGCAAAAAGATTTACATTTGGGAAATTTTCTACTGGGCGGCGATAAGGTGTTTGCAGTTGACCCCGGGCAGATGCAATTTTTTTCACGCCAGGTAACCATGAAAAGAGGTATTTCTCAATTAGCATTGTTAGTATGCCATTTACCAGCCAGTGAGACAGAGTCTATTGCAAGGCTTTGTGAGGAGTATTTTAAGGCCCGTGGCTGGCGCCTTAAAAAGTCAGATGAGGTATTATTCCAACGACAGCTAACTATGCATAGAAAAAGAGGAGTCAGGAAAGGACTGAAAAAATGTCTGCGAACAAGTAAGAGACACCTACGAATTAAGGCCGGCAGGTACCTTGCTGTGTTTGACAAGGGCTTTTGTCAAGGAGCTGAGCCTCTTGATTTTATAGAACAAATAGATGCGCTGATGAATAAGGGTCAGGTTCTTAAAAACGGCAATACCTGCTATGTCTGCCGTGTGACGTGGGATGACAAAGACGTAGTGGTCAAACGATATAATCACAAGGGGCTAATTCATTCGCTGCGGCATACAATTAAAAGGTCCCGGGCTCATCGGGGCTGGCTGCACGCACATCGGCTGTCAATGCTGAATATAGCTACACCGAAACCATTGGCTTATATTGAGCAGCGCAGAGGACCGCTTGTATGGAACTCCTATCTGGTAACTGAATATGTCCAGGGACGCAGGCTTTATGATTTTCTGCGGGACGATAATATTACTGAGCAGCAGCGTTCAAAAGTAATCCAGCAAATCAAGCAACTGCTTGATGAGCTGGGGAAACATCGTATTACTCACGGGGATTTAAAACATACAAATATTCTGATTACAGAAAACGGCCCCGTTCTGACAGACCTTGACGGAGCGAAGGTGCATAAATGCAATTGGATATACAGCGTGAGGCGACGGAAAGACTTAAGGCGGTTCCGGAAACAGTTGTCAGAGTGTTCTTATCGGAGTCTTTTTGAGAGAGTTTAGAGCCGGTTATTGAAGCCGGCTCATTGATGCTGCTCTGAACCATTGAATTGCTGATTTTATACGTGGATGTCGGCGAAATGACTGCCACAATAGATTGCAAGCAGCCTGGTAGTTTCTTTCCTTGATGGCACATTTTCCCACCCTGTACTGCTCTTTACCTAATCGTCGCATAGCGATTTTTTTCGGTATTACGTTCTCACCGTCCTTTTCATAGAAGCGTTCCAGAACTTCAAGCTCTGTGAGGCAGTTTTCAAAAGAAGTAGTCGAAAGATTACCCATGTGGCGACGCCTTTTGAAAACAGGATTGGACAAAGCAACAAATCTATGCTTTGTTGAAATACGGAGCCAAAAATCATAATCAGAGCAGACCTTTAATGATGTGTCGAAAACCGGAAATTCTTTTAATATCTTTCTGGGGAACATAGAGCCGCCAAAATGGACGCAAATATTGTCAAATAAGTGCTTGGTAATGTTTCCACTGTACAGCTTCCTTCTACACCTGCCGTAGACATTGCTGTCGTGGTCTATCCGAAGATACGGTCCATATGCTACAACATCCTCAGTTTCCATCTCCATGACCCTAACCAACCCTTCGATAGCATCGGGCAATAACAGGTCATCAGAATCTATGAACAGGATATATCGGCCCCGTGCAAGCTGTAGAAGTTTATTTCTGGCGGCAGCATCACCGCTATTTTCCTGTCGGTGATAGATAACAGGGAAATCAAGTTCCTTTATCATATCTTCAGTACCATCGGTGGAACCATCGTCGACTACGATGATTTCATAATCTTTGTAGGTCTGTGCGAAAATGCTATTGAGAGTCTCTCTGAGATAGTCTTTTCGATTATATGTAGGAATACAAACACTTACGTTTGGTTTGCCAGTGTTGGAAGCTGTAATTGACCGAATTCCTCTTATGCCAACTTGTTTTGTGCTACCTGAAGCTGCTTTTAGAGATTCAGTGATCATTTCAGTTAACTTTCTTCCAATTACATCGCTACTAAATCCTTCAAGTTGCGTTCCAGCCGCATCAGCCATTTGTTTTCTTAACCGTATATCTCCAACCAATCGGCTTACTTTGTCAACCCATTGCCAAATTTCTGTAGCGTGATAACCTGTCACTCCATCAAGGATATATTCCGAGTTTACACCTACCGGTGAGGCAACTGTAGGTAACCGCGCAGCTGCATATTGCAAGGTCTTGAAGCCGCATTTGCCCCTTGTAAATCGATTGTCAGGCAACGGTGCAAGCCCGATATCACTCGTGGCCAAATCAATCGCTTGGGTCTTCTCAGACCACAGACGTTTTTCTACCTTCATATTTTGCAGGTCAAAGAAGCTATCGCATATTATTCTCAGAATAACATTGTCAGAACGTAAGCCGATTTCCTCAAGAGCGGGTTTAATTTCAGCAAGGTACCGTAATGTACTTTTACTGCCAATCCAGACAAGGCAAATTTGGCCGTCATTCTTAGGCTCGACTTTTAGCTTGTAAGCATTGATGTCCAAACCGGTAGGAAGAACCTCAACATTAGGGTTGAACCTTCGTACATGTTCAGCTAAGTAAGAATTACCGGCAATAATCATGTCAGCCAGTTTGGCAGTTCTGCGGAAAAGCCTGAAGTGCGAAGTTCTATTGCTGTCAGGTTTTTCGGTGCTATACATTATAGCATCGTCAAAATCGTAAATGATATTGTTCGCATAGTAACGCAGCCAGACAGCATCAAAGAAATTAAGGGTTTTTTTATGAAGGAAGACGCCTTCGAAATCCATTGCCTGTTTAAACAGCTTAAGACGTGCTGACTCGGCGGATGGTAATTTCACAACTTCGCAATCTACGCCATTTGTGCGCAAAATATCAAGATAAATCCCTATTCTTTGCCGAAAGCTCGCACGTTTAGGGTTATTTGTCAAAACAAAAAGTCTCACTGGCTTGTTCCTTCTGGCTTTTTCAACTATCAGAGCATTCTACGGGATTTTAGTTCAATGAGCAAGATAAGGTAAACTCCTACTTTGACTTTAGCGGCATTTGGAATCCGAACTTTAAACTAATCGGCTATGAAGATGGCGTGAACACTATTTCCATTCCACTACAGGGGAAAATGTAGCACAGGTTTTCCTCATTAGATAGAATTAGGATCAAGGAGATAATAGGAAATCGCAATTTATTAGACATCTTTCAACTTTCCTATCATTAAAATATTTGTTGGCGTAAAAAGATGGCGATAACCAGTAAGCCAACTTAATATTCCTAAGCGTGACAATAGTTTGAGTAGTTTGGCTGAAACCGCACGTAAAATATGACCATTATTTCGATGCTTGCTAAAACTAAAAGATATCTTTCCTAAATCATTAGTCAATTTTTTAAACTCATTTGTTTTTGATGTAGCCGCTATACATTTAGCATCATCAAACACCACCTTATAGAAAAGCTTTTTAATACCTTCGGGAGTGAATCGCCAATAATCATTTGGATACCCATGGATTTTCCAGGAGAAGGGAACCGATATACAGAGATGGCCACCCGGCTCTAATAAAAGCATCAAGTTTTCCGCCATTTTAAAAGGATCTTCACAATGTTCCAGGACGCTCAGGCAGAAAATAGTTACAAATCTTTGACCGCAAAGTTCTGAGTCAAGAATCTCAAAATCTTTAGTAAGGTCTATAACAACATCTACACCAGGGCCATCCTCCATATCAACACCGACATATTTACTATCAGGGAATAAGGAACGGAGATCCTGAGTATTGCCATAATCTTTAGAACCAACTTCAAGAAAAGGACCATTTAGTTGTTCTGCATATTTCTCAATAAATATTTTTTGGTTAATATCTCCCAAGTTATGAGTCTTCTTATAAATAGTATGTTTATTTGCACAGTTGAGCTAAAAAAGTTTTGCCCAAGAAGCATCATAAGAGCCTTTTTCGACTAATTCAATCATATAGCTTGCAATTTTTGAGCAGTTGAATTCGGTATGTGCCCTTTGCATACCAGCGGTGGCTATTTTTTCTCTTTGGCCTTCATGCTTTAGATAGTAATCAGCGAGTTCGAAGAATTCATCTGCTGAGTCAAAGTATCTTACGTGTACACCGTCTTCAAAAAGCAAATCAGAATCCGGTACTCTCTTTGCCAATGTAAATGTGCCGCAAGCAACATAGTTGATGAGTCTGTCTGAGTGATAAAGCCGGACATCGTTCGCTATATTTATGCTTAAAGCTATTTTGGCACCGCTAATAGCGCGAAAGTAGTCTATACCTTCAACTCTTGGAATGCCAAAAGCTCCGTAAACCCTCGAATTCGGCATCTGGCTGAGCCGCTGGACCAGACTGTATCGTTCATTATTGCGGTCAAGTCTTGTATGTTCGGGCTTGCCCGTAAAGATTATATCTGTTTTCCATTTTTCTTCTACATCGTATCGGTATTGTATATCCGGGTCGCAGACATTGGGGATAAATGCACATCGCGGCACGCCGGCGTCTTTGTAGGTTTGCAGAAATCGCCCAGCGCTGGTTGTTATTACGATGTCAATTTCTTGAGCGATTGCGAGCCGAGCCGGATTCTTATCAGGAAACGGGTCTTCATCCCTTCCAACGACAACAGCTCCAGGCGCGACATCGTGGACAGAGCGCAGCGTTTCGGTATCGAGATATTTCATGCTAAGTACGAATATGATATCCGGGTGGTATCGCTTTAGTTGGTCTATAAGAAGTCTATCTACACTTTTTTTAACAAAACGCTGTGCAAGTCTCTTACTGGGAAAAGGGCTGCACTGCATCATTATATTTCTGTAGCTGAACCGCTGGACGTCATGGCCCAAACGCAGCAGGCCCTTAATCCACATGCGCTGCTGCATCCGAATGGATTTTGGCGACTCGTCCTTGAAATCAGCAATTACGAATATGCGTTTTGCTTTTTTCATCGGCCTATCTCTGTTTTCCGAATCAGTGTTTATGAGGGTTTTGCGCAATCGGCTGGAACGAACAGTTTAGCTAACTTAAGGGTCTCCTGCACCGATATCTCCCAGTGGCGGCGTGGGCACGGGCCCATCCAACAAAAAGCCGCTGCCCAAGTCTCCTTCTCGCCTAAGGCGCAGATTTTCGCGAGGATAAGGTGTGCAAGGCAACTTCATATCCCAACATTGGTCAGCTTCAGCAGGTACGTATAACACCAGCCCCGAACGCGTGGTAAAAGTCTCTGCTACGACCGTCGGGGTCGGATGCAAACCACCATTGGCCGGGGGCGTGACGAAGAACTTCTTGATATTAGCTACCGAGAACACAAGGCAGGCCACGAGTACCCAATTGCGCAAACTCCGGCGTTCCAGCGGGAGGTATCGGTGAAACAACATGGCCAAGAAGGTCCCGGCAAGAATCCAGAACAAGAAATATCCGAACCGTCGTGCGGGCGCTGTAAGAAACCAAAAGGCTATGCCCATCAGGGCAGACAGAGCAAGTAACCAACCTGCGGCCGTGGTTCCGTGCCGAGGTTGCTTTCCACTACAAATCAGCCACAAAAGCGCCCCTGCCCCAACGACCGTAATGATGACCGGCAAGATGATGTCCCGTTCAAGGTCCTTGACCCAACCGGCGAGCCAATGCCAATCTGTGGTTTCTGTGCTTCGCTGGGCCCACATTCGAATCCTACTCGCATCATATTTTGCCAAGTTGTCCGGCACCCGCCACGGGACGGGCATGGCAGCGAACGTGCTCGGATAGGCGGGATAGCCGCTGAGAATGACACCTCGAAGCGCCCAGGGAGCTAATAACAACACCGCCATTGCAGCGGCCTTGAACACTGTTGCGAGTGCCAGTCGCCGGTAGCTCCAGGCCCTGTACAACCAAACAGCTACGGTCGGCAACCCGCTGACGAGGAAGAAAAAAACCAGGCTTATCTTGACGCATGCGCCTACCGCCAACAACGTGATAACAAAGACGACTTCATACGCCTGCTCCTTCAGGTTGGACCTTCCTCGCAACAGAAATGCCAACATTCTCGCAGTGGCAACGAAGGCCAAGACAGCCGTAGGTAAGTCGGTGCTGTAGCTGGATATCCAACTGTGCACAGCAGTCAGAATCAGTGGGGTAAGCAGGAACAGGTTGAACAGCGACACAGCCATTTCTTGCCGTTGCGGCTGGGCCAAACGATAGCTGGCCAGTACACATTGAGCGCCCAGCACCGCTAACAGCAACCCGTTGGCCAAGTGATTTGATCGGCCGTACCAAGGCCCCACTTCCAGCAAAGCTCCATAAAGGAAACTGGCGTTGTTAAAGGCCAGCCGAGTGTGCAGATTGCCAAGCCCAGGCACAATCGGGCAGGCTGTATTCCACCGCACGCCGCTCAGATGGTACAGCCCGCTGTCATCGGTGGTACATGGGCCGGCAGAACGATTGGCCAACCAGAAGGTCAGAACCAGCATGGCGATAAGGGGTACGCGTTTGCCCGGCAGATTTGCCCTCAACCAAGAAAAGATGTCCCGTCCGTTCAAGACCAGTCCCATGAATCCGACGACGGAGACAACCATAAAGGCCAAGGGCCCAACGGGCATCTTTAAGTGGTAAATCTGCAGAAAGAGGATGGTGCACGCCAAGCCCATCCAGAAGGCCATCAGGCAGTGATCGCCATCAAACTTGCGCAGGCCCATCAAACGCTGCACGAGCAGGCCTATTCCCACGAAGACCGCAAACAACAGGGCCCAAGTGAAGATGATGGCAGCAATGGCAAGAATAAATTGGATAATGTTCAACTACAAGCCTCTTTAATCACGATTTCCCGTTTAACATTACTGTCGCCATGTTTATCCATTTTTCTTAACCTTTTACAATACCGGCTCTGTGTTGAAAAAGCAAAAAACAAGGTATTGAGCGTTCCTTCGCTAATTTTTCCCTTGCTAAGCCGCTGGACGTCATGACCAAGACGCCATAAAGCTTTCACCCACATTCTCGGCTGAATACGTATTTACTTTGGTCCCTCATCCTTGAAATCAGCTATTACAAATATTCGCTTCGGCTTTTGCACATCCACTTTTCAAAAACTTGTATATGTCATGATAATAACAGAAATCTCGGGACGTCATTTTAGCTTGTATTGTCCCAAGCTCTTTAAGACCTTACAAATTCGTTCTATATCGTCGACAGAAAGCTCTCCATATAAGGGCAAACAAAGAACTTCTCTCGCAACTTTGTGAGCGACTGGCAAGTTGGATGGTGCCGCCGAAGGTATATGACGATAGCAAGGATAATCACTGCATAGGGGGGAAAAATATTTTCTGGTAAAGATGTTATATTCTTTTAGCTTCTCGTAGATAAAATCGCGTGAACACCCAAAAAGCTGACTATCTACGCGAATCACAAAATACTGGTAGTTGCTTTTCACATCAGGTTGGCTTTCCAAAAATGTAATGCCTTTAACATTTTTTAGAAAATATTGATATGCAGCGACAAGTTCTTTTCGCTTCGTGATTTCCTCATCAAGATAGTTGAGGTTTATCAGGCCCATTACAGCCTGAATCTCATTCATCTTGCCATTAATGCCGGGCATTACAACTTCTTCCTCATTCTTAATACCGAAGTTCTTCAAAAAATCGATTCTATCCTTTAAATTCTTGTCTTTAAAAAGCAAAGCGCCTCCTTCGGCAGTGTGAAAAATCTTGGTTGCATGAAAACTCATCATGGAAATATCACCAAAGTTACCTATGCCAACACCACCAGCTTCAACTCCAAATGCATGCGCGGCATCGTAAATAACTTTTAGGCCGTAACGGTCGGCTATAGTTTGAATTTTCGCAACATCACAGGGCGTTCCGTAAAGATGAACAGCTAATATTGCCGTGGTTTGGGGAGTGATCAGCGATTCTATCCTACTGGTATCTATGTTCATTGTAACAGGGTCAATATCACAGAAGATAGGTTTTATGTTGTTCCAAACTAACACATGCGGTGTAGCGGGGAAAGTAAATGGTGTGGTGATGGCCTCACCTGAGAGACGAAGACTTTGACATGCAACTATAAGAGCAATGGTACCGTTATTAAACAAGGAGAGACAAGGAACTCTTAATTTTAACTGCAATGCTTCCTCGAGAGCCTGATGCTGTGGGCCATTGTTTGTCAGCCAACCAGATTCCCAGACCTCTTTAAGTTTTTCGCTCATTTCCTTTAGATTTGGCAAGAGAGGACGGCTTATGTAAACGGGCTTATCAAAAGGTTTGAGGCCGACCATAACTTCATCCGTTATGTTCTTCAAGATATTTTGCATAGGTTTTCAACACTCCTTCCCTGTCTCTTTCACTTATTTTCCTATTACCGGCATAAACACCCCATGGCTCCAAATTCCTTGTTACAACCGAGCACGCAGCGACGGTTACTCCTTCACCAATGGTCACACCGGGGCAAATAACGCTGTTAGCACCGACAACCACAAATTTACCAATTTTAATCGGGGCTCTTTTAGTGTTCCTGTACTTTTCAGGTATAGTGGGATTTCCAAAACCCCAATCGAGAAGATCCTCTGAGCCGGTTAGAATTCTACATCCTTGAGATATACCTGAAAAATCATCCATTGCTAACTCTTCACCGCCCGTTATCGAGGTAAAGCATGCGATATGAACATGATTTCCTATTCTAATTTTCTTTTTGGCGTGAATAAGAACAAAGTCATCTATAATTATGTTCCTGCCGAATTCAATATTTTCGACGCCTATAATTTTAGTGTACTCAAACGTCTTTACAGTTGGAATATTATACGTGCACATGGGTTTGCCCTCAATAAATTACTGCTTTTTTCGATGGACCTTAAGCCGCACCACCTTTTTAGGAAATAATGTCAATATAAATTAGCCCTTACAGACTTGAACACCCCTTCAAAACCCTGAAGCTGAACTGAAGGACTATAAAGCTTTAGTCCAAGTTCACGACAATTCTTACACATTTGAGCACATTCGGTATCACCTAAACTTAAAATCTTATAAATTCCACAAGCCATGTCTTCGCTATCTTTTAACCTAGCTCTATAACCGGTCTTATCAGTATGTACCAAGTCAGGCGCTACTCCCATATCAAAACTCACAACGGGGGTTCCGCACATTATTGACTCATTGATCATCAGCGGCCCGGAATCCTCGACAGAAGGGCAAACAAAAATGTCCGATGCTTGATAGCCTGAAGCGAGTTCCTTGTCGCCATTCAACATGCCTATGTATTTATAATCAAACGGGAGCTGCTCGAACAGACCTTTGTTAAGGTTGCCGGCTATAAGCAGCAAAAGATTATTCGCATTCCTGTTTAAGGATAAAAGCCTTTTAAGATGCCGTAACGCACTTAACAAATAGGAGGCGCCCTTCCTTTTTTGAGCAAAACTAACAGCTCCGAAGAAAACAACCTTCTTGTCTAAAGGTATGCCAAGCTTGTTTCTGGCTAATTGTTTGTCGGACGGCCTAAAGATTTCAGGCTCTCTGCTGGCCATGACCTTATAGACGGGTTTCTCCCTGAATAAGGTACTTTCTTTCGCCTGCCTATAAAGCCACTCGGTTCCTGCTACGGCAAATAAATTTGCTTGGTCGAAATATTTCTTCTTCAAAAGCAAATTGCCGTAAGTTATATCTTTCTCATCTGAAGAGTATATTGCCGGACATTCGCCACAACACTTCTTGTATCCCTCACAGTCCCAGGCATAGTGGCAGCCGCCGGTTAGAGCCGCCATGTCCATTAAATACCACAAGATGGTAGCTCCGGTCAGCATACTTAGCTCATAAATGTTTTTTGAATTAACAGTATCGGTTACCCAATACAGTATGATAATATCAGGTTTAAAAGGAACCTGCCTTAAAATATCTTTAGTGGAAAACAAAGTTCTATTTTCACACTGATTATAAAAGTGATAGTCCGGATTAGACGGAATTTTATTAGGAACTCTGAATAGCTGTTTAATTTTTCTTTTTAGCTTATCATAAAAGTAGGGAAAACTGTGCTGAATTTGTGTTACGTCCTCATCTGTGTTTTTTGCACACTTGCGTTTAACCAGGATATGAGAATTATAACCACGTGCTTTAAAATTCTGGTGTAACGTATATGCAATAAAACCGCTCACATCTCCACTATCATTCGTAATATGCAAGATATTCATATCAAACCAGCTTGTATTTATCCATTGGAACTAACGCCCGTATTCGCCGGCTCATTCCATCTTTCGTATCTAAAGTCTTTTCCGAACAATATCAAATATCTGCTTTATTCGTGCGGCAAAAGTGTGCTGCTTGCGTCCGCGCTCATATCCTGCTTTCGCGATCCGCTCACGTTCTGCATCGTGAGAAACATACCAAGACAACTTGTCTCTTAATTCTTCCAAATTGCCGAACTCAAAAGTTACTATCTCCCTGCCTATCTCGAATAAATCTTCCAGCTCAGGACAATATTCGTTTAGCACCATTGCTCCTGCTCCGACCGCCTGAAAAGGACGCATTTTAAGCTGATAAAATAACCCATGTTTATTAAGAGGATAATCAGGGAACGTTTCTTTGAAGGCATTTTCCCAAGACCCGCGAACAACATTTAATCCAAAATGGATTTTACTTTGATTAATAATAACAGCTTTTTCAACCTCATTTTTGGGATTCTGCCATTGACAACACCAGATGGGCAATTTCTGAAAGAAACGACGTCTCTTTTTCGAGCGCAGAAAGCGCTCCAAAGGCGTAGGCAATAAAGGCAATCCCATTGGTCTGTCAATACACAGCATAGCTCTTCTACCAAACCTGGCCAGCTCTTTCATATATGGCCAGTACATCTCGCTCACCATTTTAGGTCCTAACTGGCCTATAAAGGAAACATCGTAACACCGCTGAAGCCCGTCATTGCGAAATATTTGTTCATCGAATCCGGGCGGCATAAAAGCTGCTTGCGTGCGCCAAAAAGGAATCATTTTATTATCGATACTGAACCACACATCAAAACTTTTGGTGTGTTCAATCACATTTATTTTGTTTTCGTCATCGATGACTCCGTTGGGGTCCTCATCATACCAGTTTATCGCAGCCACAGGGTGATAATCTTTTAGAAATGAAGCTATCTTCGCCACTTGCTGACTGAGCTGAATAAAGCCAAAAAGTAGTTCCGGTTTAAATGAATCAATCTCCCGGCGGAAAGAATCAAATGTTGCCGTCGCAGAATTAAGGCAAAATACCTCCAAGTCCATTGCTGCCAAAGTATTCGGAATACCAGCAAATACATAAGGGTACGGACGATTACCATAGTCCGGGTCGGCAATGTAAACAATCCTGGGTTTCGAAGATAGCTTCATATTACAGCTTCGGGTTATGTTTTCTTCATGCGGGCAAACAGGTGGCCCTCATACATGTTAGTTGGCACTTGGGCTATAGATTCTATCGGTATCGTATTCTTCCTGACACAAAACAACTCGTAGCCAAGGCCAGCCAGCATTTCGTAGACCTCATGTGCTCGACTTCGCCCATGTGTTTCACACAGAACTGCAGGTTGATGGGTCTCCAAGGTATCCACCGCCCCGGCAAGGACATCTGCTTCTGCGCCCTCAACGTCGATTTTCAGGAAAGAAGGAGGCGGATTGCCTTTGGCGACAAAATCATCTATTGTTATCGCAGCACATGTGATTCTCTTCTTCAGTGGATTATTTCTCAACTTCGTGGATAACTTCTCCTGGCTAAGATCTACCAGCCTCGCCTGGTCATGATCTACATTTTGGACCAACGTTAATGTACCGCTCTCTCTGAACACCACCTTGTTGACAACAACAACGTTGCTTATATTGTTAATCTCAACGTTGCGAATGAGCACCTCACAAACTTCGGGGACACATTCAAAAGCGTAGACAACCCCCTTGCTGCCGGCACTTCTCGCCATGATAAGAGCATGATAGCCAACGTTAGCTCCAATATCATAACACACAGCATCTGCCGGAACAACATCCTGCATAAAACGGCAGGTGTCCTCTTCGTATGTTCCATTCCAGAACCATTTAGAGTAAAAGACTCGCTTCCCAGAAAAAAAGTACATCCCTTTGATTGGTCCAGCAGTGATTCGACGTTTTACATAGCCAAGCCCCAACGCCCTGAAATATATGGCTTTAAGCGCACGCTTTGGTCGCTGGACATCGCGAATGATATGGCCAATGATAAAGGATCGACTCCCCATAATCCAAACCTTTTACCCAGAAGAATATTTAGACTGCCTCTCCCCAAACAGGTCGACAAGAAACGTGTTGCGGAAATACTCAATCATCTCTTCCAAACCTTCATCTAACGTTATCTGTGGGCTGAAGCCATAGGTGACTTTTCTAAGTTTGGTGACATCAGCGGATTTCCGAGCTGCGCCCTCTGGCTTGGTAACATCGAACACCAATTTCGCATTTTCGCCGGTAATTCTTAGAATGCGCTGAGCTAATTCCCGAATCGTTGTTTCACGATCATGTCCAATGTTGACTGGGTCAGCGGTGGCATAATGTTCGGCAATAAGCTTCAATCCCAAAGCAAAGTCTTTACCGTGCACGAAGCTGCGGGTCTGGTTTCCGCTTCCCCAGACGACCACGGGGTCATCACCCCTCAAAACTTTTTGGATCAATGCGGGCATCACATGTGCTTTCTCGATTTCGAAGGATTCCCGAGGCCCGTAGGCATTGAACGGCCGTGCAATCGCAACCTCCATCCCATATTCGCGCGCATAATACTTCCCTTGTAACTCCACCATGCGCTTTCCCCAGCCATATCCGATATTAACCGTCTCGGGTAAACCCCGTGACGCTTCCTCTTCTCTAGTGGGCACACAAACATCATCAGGGTATACACAGGAACTACTCACAACTAAAAAGCGTCGAACGCCCTGCCGCCTTGCGGCTTCTAAGACATTGAAACCAATTGTTGTGACATCTGTTAACATTTCACTATGATGGAACATACTATATTCAATCCCAAAAGCAGGTGCGGCC